>Ga0315268_10000252_pt1 | contig 62577 bp, 57 predicted proteins | sample C1_top_MG_FD_204535 | JGI IMG/M metagenome (GOLD analysis project Ga0315268, IMG submission 204535) | Sediment microbial communities from Yellowstone Lake, YNP, Wyoming, USA - C1_top | ecosystem: Environmental > Aquatic > Freshwater > Lake > Sediment | place: USA: Wyoming | collected 2017-08-01 | reverse complement strand
TCGCCGTCGCAATCTCGGCCCGCTGCAACCGCGATCGATATCGCGCACGCCCCGGCGCGGTGACGAAAGTGCGTTGCTCGATCGGTCTCGTCGCGGCCGCCGGAGCGGAGCTGATGTTGGGGCCGGGAGCCCTCGCTGGTCAGCTCGACTTCTGCTTCTCGGATCTCAATCACCGCATGACCGGTAACGTCAGCGCCGGTGGGCTCGCGCTGCTCGTCGGCTATCATCTGTCTTTCTGAACTCGACCGCATCGGATCGGGCGTGTCTGTCCCCGCGTCGCAGCGGATGATCTCAATGGTGACGGCAAATCCGATCTCGTCGTGGCGAGCAGGGTCGCCAACGCCCTGAGTGTACTGCTCGGCAATTGAGGCTGGGCATCGTCTCGAACCGCAGCTCCTCGCGATAGCTCTTCATGGCTTCCCCCTTCGGCGCCGCCTGCGTCTCGTCGCGCGCTCGTCACGCGACGACCGATCGAACGGCACCCTCTTGCGTTGCCGGCCTGGGCGAGTCAATGGCGACCGGGGCGTTCTAGGCCGGTGGCGCGCGCGCGTACAGCCCGGCGAGGCACAACGATTCGAGCGCGAGCGCAGCCGCGGCGAGCGGCGTCAAGGCGGGCCTCCACTCGAGGGCGGTCGGCGCGACGAGCAGGAACGCGCACGACACCTCGAAGACGCCGAGCGCGCCCGTCCCGCCGCGCGAGAGCGGCTCCATCTGGTTCGCGATTGCATCGAAATTCAGCACCTTGTACGCCCCGCCGGATAGGGACAGCAGGGCGAGCACGCCCTGGACGACCCAGACGATAAGCGTCATCGCTTGGGCTCCGTGCCCTCCGCCCCGCGGCGACGCACCGGCACCGCCGCGTCCGCGGCTTGGCGATACTCGGGGACGCGGCTCCTATCGGCGGCGGCGAGCGCCGCCTTCAACCCCGGTGCGTCGAGATCCTCGGTGTAGCAGGGGGTGCCGGGCTGCTGGCGCCACGAGTCCTCGAGGGTGCCGGCGTCGATGGGCTCGAAGCTGAGCTCGTCAATGAGGTGTAGGACCTTCGCCCGCGCGCCGGGTGGATCACCTGCAACCGGAAGCGCTGCGCGCCGGCTCGCCCCTTTCGGCTTGCCCTTCTCGAGCAGGCTCTTGAAGTAGATATTGTTGAAGGCCCTGACCACTCGGCGTCCGAGCTGCGCGGCGACCCAGGCGCTGTCGGGCTGGCCCGCCGCGACGGCCGCGAGCTTGCCGTCACGGCTCGGGTAGTAGTTGCCGGTATCGATCACCACGACATCGGCCGGCACGCCTTCGAACAAATCCTTCGGCAGGTCCGTGACCGCGCGCTCGGGGATCGTCACGATCACGATCTCGCCAGTGCGCGCGGCCTGCGCTGCCGTCACCGCCTTCGCCCCGGGCTCGGCCGCAAGCCTACGCAGCGTGTCGGGCCCACGCGAATTCGCGATCGCGACCTCGTGTCCGAGCGGCACGAGCTTGCTCGCGAGGGTTGCGCCGATATTGCCGGCACCGAAATCAGCGGTCATGGCACCCGGCATCGACCCGACCGACGTGGCGGTGGTCCTCGAGGCGCTCGCCTTCGCGGGTGATCGCGACGAGGCGAAGACCATCCTGGCCAAGGCCGCGAGCGGCGCGAAGGGTGGAGCCCCAGCGAGCGTCGGCACCGCGGCGCCTGCCGCCACGGGGAAGAACGCTTGCGCCGGCTACGCCATCGACGGCAGCGTGAAGCCGACCTCGGCCATGAGCAGCGAGCGGTTCACAAAGCTCAGCGCCGCCATCAAGTCGGAGAGCTTCTCCGAGGGCAAGGTCAGGGCGCTGCTGTATTTCCTCGGCGTAACCCCCGAAGGCCTCTCGACGGCCCAGGTCCGCGAGCTCATCGGCATGTTTGCCTTTTCGGCCGACAAGCTCAAGGCGCTCGAGGCGATGGAGGCGCGCATCTTGGGTGTCAGCGCCGCCGAGCTGACCAAGGTCATCAACGAGTACCCCTTCAGCTCCGATCGACTGCAGGTACTCACCGAGCTCAAGGACAGCATCCTCGACCTCGACCACCGCTACGACGTGGTGTCCGCGCTCACCTTCGCCGCCGACAAGGACAAGGTGCGCGCCCTCCTCGAGGGCGCCCATGGGCGCACGTACCTATGGGGAACCGTGCGCGGCGTGCGCGGCGTGTTCGTGGTCGATGTCTCGGGCTCGAGGAGCACGACCGGCGCGCTGCCGGACGCACGCACCGGCACCCGCCTCGACTTCATGAAGGCCGAGCTCGTGCGCGCGCTCAAGGATTTGCCGGCGACGACGCACTTCGGTGTGCTCGCGTTCGAGTCACGCGTGCGCGCCTTCAAATCGGGGCTCGTGCCCGCGAGCAACGACAACGTCGACGCGGCCATCGCCTTCGTGGGCGGCCTCGTCGCGAGCGGCGGCACCAATGTGTATGACGCCCTCAATCAGGCGTTCGCGGCGGACGGTCCGGACGCCGTCTATCTATTGACCGACGGCGTGCCCACCGAGGGCGCGGTCACCGACCGCGCCCTAGCGCGCCTGCCAAGCCAAAGCGAGCCGTCGCCGAATCTCACGCCAATCGAGCGAGCCACCGTTGCCATAGCGACGCACGAGCCGCACCGCCTCCCAGCCTAGCGCGAGCAGGCCGTAGGCGAAGAAGCGCACGAGCGACTCGTTCTTGAGCCACGTAGCATAGCGATTGACGAACGCCCGCTCGGCGATGTCACGCGGCTTCTTCTTAGCGCCGCGCCGCTCGTGTAAGGCGAGCGCGCGCGGCTCATAGAGATGACGGTACCCCTTGTTGCGCAAGCGCCAGGCGAGGTCGACATCCTCGTAGTAGGCGAAGAACTCCTCGTCGAAGGCCTGCTCGCCTACGTCGCGCAAGGCGCTGCGTCGATAGAGCGCGGCAGCTCCCGAGGGCCCGAAGATGGTGCACGCGCGATCGTACTGGCCATGATCGGGCTCCCCGTAGCCACGGTCGAGCGGGCGCAGCGCATAGGCGCACAGACGAATCCCGGCCGAGTCGATGTAGCGCACGCCATCGCGCCAGTAGACGAGCTTGCCAACCGCCGACGCGGCCTTCGCGTCAGATGCGAGCGCCGCGACGAGCGTGCCGAGATAGCCCGGCTCGAGCAGTGCGTCCGCGTTCAAGAACAGCACGTAGGGCGACTCCGAAGCGCGCACGCCGATGTTGCAGCCGGCCGCAAAGCCACGGTTCTCGCTCAAGCGGATGAGCGTCACCGCGGGATACTCGGCCTTGACGAGCTCGGGCGTACCGTCGCGCGAGCCGTTGTCGACGACGATGATCTCGCTCGCCCCCTCGCGCTGCACCGAGTCGAGGCACTCGGGCAGCTCGTCGCTCGAGTTCCAACTCACGATGACCACGGCCACCGGCTGCTTGCCGCCGGGCACAGCGATGGCGGGCGCGAGCTTTCCCACGAGCGTATAGGCCTACTGGCCGGCCACGAGCAGTCGCGTTCGGGCCCGCAATAGGTGGGCCTCGGCCTCGTCGTAACCCGCATCGACGGGCGCCAAGGCCTTCAACGTGCCCTCCGCCGCGCTAAGTGCACGGCGCGCCCGCTCGATGTCGATGTCCCCGGCGTGCTCAGCGGTCTCGGCGAGCACGACCACCCGATCGCGCTCGACCTCCAAGAAGCCGCCCGAGATGGCCAGCACTTCGCGCGACGTTGGCCCGACGAGCTCGATAATGCCGGGCACGAGGTGCGAGAGCAGCGTGGTGTGGCCAGGCAGGATGCCGATTTGCCCCATCGCCGACGGGGCGCGCACTTCGCGCACCTCGGCGTGCGTCACTTGACGATCGGGGGTGACTACATTGACGGTGAGCAGATCCATGCCGTGACCTCACGCCGCAGGCGCCGAAGCGCGAGCGGCTAGTCCTTGAGAGTCTTCGCCTTGGCGAGCACGTCTTCGATGGTGCCGGCCATGTAGAAGGCCTGCTCGGGGACGCTGTCGTGCTTGCCGTCGACGACCTCTTTGAAGCCGCGAATCGTGTCGGCGAGCTCGACGTAGACGCCCTTGAGGCCCGTGAACGTCTCGGCGACGTGGAACGGCTGCGACAAGAAGCGCTGGATCTTGCGCGCCCGCGAGACGACGAGCTTGTCGGTGTCGGACAGCTCGTCCATGCCGAGAATGGCGATGATGTCTTGCAGCTCTTTGTAGCGCTGCAAGATGCCTTGCACGCTGCGCGCGACCTTGTAGTGCTCCTCGCCGACGACTTGTGGGTCGAGCAGACGCGAGGTCGAGTCGAGCGGATCGACCGCCGGGTAGATGCCGATGTCCACGATGGCGCGCGACAAGACCGTGGTCGCGTCCAAGTGCGCAAAGGTCGTGGCCGGCGCCGGGTCGGTCAGATCGTCGGCCGGCACGTAGATGGCCTGCACGGAGGTGATCGAGCCCTTCTTGGTCGAGGTGATGCGCTCTTGCAGCTCGCCCATCTCAGTAGACAACGTTGGCTGATAGCCGACCGCGCTCGGCATACGGCCGAGCAAGGCCGAGACCTCGGAGCCCGCTTGCGTGAAGCGGAAGATGTTGTCGATGAACAAAAGAACGTCTTTGCCTTCGTCGTCGCGGAAGTACTCGGCGGCGGTCAAGGCCGAGAGCCCGACGCGCGCGCGCGCTCCCGGCGGCTCGTTCATCTGCCCGTAGATGAGGGCGCACTGACTCTTGCCTGGGATGAGCTTGATCGTGCCGTCGGCGTTCTTCTTGATGTGCCCATTGGCGTCTTTCTCCGCCGCGACGACGCCTGACTCGATCATCTCGTAATACAGGTCGTTGCCTTCGCGCGTGCGCTCGCCGACGCCGGCGAACACCGAGAAGCCGCCGCGCTTGATGGCCACGTTACGAATGAGCTCCATGATGAGGACGGTCTTGCCAACGCCGGCGCCACCAAAGAGGCCGATCTTGCCGCCGCGCGCGTAGGGCGCGAGCAGATCAATGACCTTGATGCCGGTCTCGAACATCTGCACGGCGACGCTCTGCTCGGTGAAGGTCGGCGGGGCGCGATGGATGGGCAAGAACTTCTTGGCGTGCACCGGGCCGAGCTCGTCGACGGGCTCGCCGACGACGTTGATAATGCGGCCGAGGATCTCGGGGCCGACCGGCATGGCGATAGGCGCGCCCGTGTTCTTCACCTTGAGGCCGCGCACGAGGCCGTCGGTCGTGTCCATGGCGACCGTGCGCACGGTGTTTTCGCCGAGGTGCTGCGCGACCTCGAGGACCAAGTTGTCTTCCTTGTCGTTGATGCCGCGATTGCTCGCCGTCAAGGCCGTGTAGACCTCAGGCAAGCGCCCCGCCGGAAACTCGACGTCGACCGCCGGCCCCAAGACTTGGGTGATCGTTCCGCTAACCAATGCTTCTGCACTCATGGCCTAGCCTTTCAATGCTTCTGCGCCGCTCACGATCTCCATGAGCTCGCGCGTAATCGCCGCCTGACGCGTGCGGTTGTACTTCAGGGTGAGTCGATCGACGAGCTCTTTGGCGTTCTTGGTCGCCGCGTCCATGGCGGTCATCCGCGCGCCCTGCTCAGAGGCCGAGCTCTCGAGCAGCGCGCGCCATACCACTGTGGCCACGTAGCGCGGCACGAGTTCCTCGAGCACGTTCTGTTGGCTCGGCTCATAGATGTAGTCGATGGCCTCGCCGGCCGGCAGCTCCTCGGAGACGATGGGCAGCAGGTCTTGGACGACCACCCGCTGGGTGAGCGCGCTCTTGAACTCGTTGTAGACCAAGAAGACGGCGTCGAGGTCGTGCGTCACGTACTCGCTCACCATGGCGTGCGCGATCTCGGTGGCGCGCTCGTAGGTGAGGGCCTTGAAGACGTCCGGGAAGTCGCGCACCGTGGCGAGGTTGCGTTTGCTGAAGTAGTCGCGCCCCTTGCGGCCGACGGTGGCGATCTCGAGGTGATCGAAGCGACTGCCCTGCTCGGTGATGAAGCGCTCGGCGCGGCGCAGGATGTTGGTGTTAAAGGCGCCGCACAGCCCCCGATCGCTCGTCAACACGACGAGCAGCACACGCCGGATAGGCCGCAGCTCCAAGACCGGATGGGGCGCCTGCTCGCTGTTGCCGCGCACGCGTGTCGCCACGCGCCGCAGCAAGCCGCCGAGCGCGTTGGCATAGGGCCGCGCCGCGATAATCGCTTCTTGCGAGCGACGCAGCTTCGACGCCGCGACGAGCTTCATCGCGCCGGTGATCTTCTGCGTGTTCTTGACCGAGCGAACGCGCTTGCGGATTTCGCGTAAGGACGCCATGGCTTAGGTTCCTTCGCCGCCCTAGGCGGACGCGCCCTCGACCGTGGCGCGGAACAGCTCGGTGAATTCTTTGAGCGCCGCCTCGATGCCGACCTTGACGTCGTCAGAGAGGTCCTTCTTGTCCTCGATGAGATCGAGCAGCGGGCCATGGCGCGACGAGAGGAAGAGGCCGAGCTCGGTCGCGTAGCGCTGCACGTCCTTGACCGGCACGTCGCGCACCCACGTCTTGCGCTCGCCCGGCTTGTTCTGCGTGCCGGCGAAGAGCTGGATGATCTGGAGGCTCACGCGCTCGGGCACGTACTGGCCTTGCTTGAGCAACTCGGTCAGGCGCTGGCCGGCGGCGAGCTGGTCTTGCGTGGCCTTGTCGAGGTCGGAGCCGAACTGCGCGAAGGCCGCCAAGTCGCGGTACTGCGCGAGGGTCAAGCGCAGGTTGCCCGCGACCTTGCGCATGGCCTTGATCTGCGCCGAGCCGCCGACGCGCGAAACCGAGATGCCGACGTTTACCGCCGGGCGTTGGCCGGCGTAGAACAAGTCGCCTTCCAAGAAGATCTGGCCGTCGGTGATCGAGATGACGTTGGTCGGGATGTAAGCCGAGACGTCGCCCGCCTGCGTCTCGATGATGGGCAAGGCCGTCAGCGAGCCGCCGCCCTTGGCGTCCGACATCTTGGCCGCGCGCTCGAGCAGGCGCGAGTGCAAGTAGAAGACGTCGCCCGGATAGGCTTCGCGGCCCGGTGGGCGGCGCAAGAGCAACGAGAGCTGGCGGTAGGCGACGGCCTGCTTCGAGAGGTCATCGTAGATGATGAGCGCGTGCTGGCCGTTGTCGCGGTAGTACTCGCCGATGGCGCAGCCGCCGTAAGGGGCGAGGAACTGCATCGGCGCCGAGTCGGACGCGGTCGCCGAGACGACGGTCGTGTACTCCATCGCGCCGTGGTGCTTGAGCTTGTCGACAACCTGCGCCACCGTCGACTGCTTTTGACCGATGGCGACGTAGATGCATTTTACGCCGGTCTTCTTCTGGTTGATGATGGTGTCGAGCGCGAGCGCCGTCTTGCCGGTGCCGCGGTCGCCGATGATGAGCTCGCGCTGGCCGCGGCCGATCGGGATCATCGAGTCGATGGCCTTGATGCCGGTCTGCAAGGGCTCCTTGACCGACTGGCGCGGCAGAATGCCCGGGGCCTTCATCTCCACTTTACGAAACTCGGTCGTCTTGATGGGCCCGAGGCCGTCGATGGGCAAGCCGAGCGCGTTGACGACACGGCCGAGCATGGCAGGGCCGACCGGCACCTCGGCGATGCGGCCGGTGCGCTTGACGGTGTCGCCCTCTTTGATCCCGTGCGCCTCGCCCATGACCGCGACGCCGACGTTGTCTTCTTCGAGATTGAGCACGAGGCCAAAGAGGCCACCGTGAAACTCGACCATCTCACCGGCCATGCAGCTCGAGAGGCCGTAGACGCGAGCGATGCCGTCGCCGTACGAGATGACCGTGCCGGTCTCGGCGACCTCGGTGCGACGCTCGTAGTCGGTGATCTGCTGCTTGATGATACTGCTGATTTCTTCGGCGCGAATCTGCATGGCTTTGCCGTCTCTCTCTTCTAATAGGTTCTCGCGAAAAGCGCGCGGCCTCGTGCCGGGCGCGGATTGCTGTGACGCGTTTCTCTAGCCTTGCAGGCGCTCCCGCAACTGCTCCAAGTGATGGCGGACGCTGCTGTCGAGGGTGGTGTCGCCGACCTGACAGATGAGCCCGCCGAGGATCTCGGGCTCGACGTGCACCTCGAGCTCGACGGGTTTGCCGAAGCGCTTCTCGAGCGCCCGACTCGTGCGCTCGCATTGCGCCTCGGAGAGGGCAATGGCGCTCGTCACGTGGGCGCGCAGGCGCGAGGCGCGCACATCGGCCAACGCTTCGATCTCGTCAATCACCTCATCGAGCAAGTTGAGCCGGTCCTGCTCGCTCAGCACGAGCACGAAATGGCGCGCCGAGGTCGCGAGGCCGAGCTGCGCGAGCACGTTGCCCAACACCGCCTGGCGCTGGTTGCGTAGCGACGGGTTGCCGAGCAGCTCGCGCAACGCCGGACTCTCACCGCGCGCCTGCGCCAAAGCGCGCAGACTCGCGAGCAAGGCCTCGACTTCGGCTGGCGCGGATTCGACGGCCGCGCGGGCATAGCGCTTGGCGACCGCGGTCATGACATGCCCCCGCTCGACGCCGTGCTGCCGCCTTGATCCCGACTCACGGGCGTACGCCGCGCGAGGCCGCCGGTCGCGTCCTCGAGCTCGACGATCGCCGCTTCGAGCAAGCGTGCCCGATCGGCCGCCGACAGCTCGCGCGCCAACATTGCGCTCGCTTGTTCGAACACATCGTAGGCGACTTGCTGCCGCAACCGCTCACGCGCCCCGGCCGACTCCTGCGTGACAAACGCCTGCGCGTCTTGGCGCAAGCGCTCGGCGTAGGTGCGGCCCGCGGCGATGATGCGCTCGCGCTCGATGGCGCCGTCTTCTTTGATGCGCGCGATGACGGCGGTGACCTCACGCTCGACCGCCGCGAGCTTGGCGCGCGCGTCCTGCGCCAAGCGCTCGGCCTCGGCGTGGGCCGCCTCGTTGTCGTGGATGGTCTGCTTGATGCTCGTGTGGCGGCGTAAAAACGCCTCGCGCATCGGCTTTTTGGCGGCGTAGACGATGAGGCCGAGGAAGACGACGAAGTCGAGCAGGAACCAGCCGATGGGCGGGGCGGTCATATCCCAGTGCCACCAGTTGATGGCCGCGGGCGTCCCGGCGTGACCGCCGCCCCCGGAGGCCAAGGCGACGGCGGGGCCAAGCAGCACGGCGCCAAGCACAGCGACGGCGCTGCTGACGCGGGGACCGAGCGCAGCGGCGCGGAGCAACGAAGGGTGATGCAAGCTCGTCATCCGTGCACCTCGCGGCCGAGCACCTTCTCGACCAAGCTGCGCGCCAACTGCTCGGTATCGCTGCCGAGCGACTTCTTGGCCTCGAGCTCGGCGCGGCCGATTTGTTCACGCGCCTCGTTGAGGGCGCGAGCGATCTCGGCACGCACCGCCGCGAGCAGGCGCCGCTCTTCCTCGCGACCGGTGCCGACGAGGCCCTCGCGCTCGCGTTGCCCGGCGTCACGCGCTTCGCGCAGGCGCCCGTCGTACACTTCGCGATCGGCGTTGGTGCCGTGGCGCAGCTGCTCGATGACATGGCGCAGGCCGGTCATACGTTGCGCGCGGCCCTCGATGATGGTCAGCAACGGCGCAAAGAGCAGGCGATTGAGCCCGACGAGCACGAGCAGGAACAGGCCGAGCTGGATGACGAGAGTGAGATCTAGATCCATCGCGAGAGACTTCCGACTCAGATGGCACACCGAGCGCCGCCCTTGCGCCTGCTTGCGCTGACCGTGGGGGGCGAGCGAAACCGCGCCTTTCTATCCGCAGTCGAATGGGGCGTCAAGGCGAGTGTTCGTCGGCGGCGGGCCTCGCCTTTCGCTCCGGCAAGATCGAGGACACCGATACGCGAGCGGCGCTCGACAGCAGCTTGACAGGCCGCGATCGAGTTGCTACCCTGGCCGCAGCGATGACGCTGATAGGTTGACCAAGGAGCCCCAGATGATCCCGATCCCGCAAGTCCAAAAGTCCTCCGGTACCACCGCCACGGGCGACGCCGCACCTTCGGGCGCTCTGCCAACGGTCTCGGCGCCTGCGCAGTACCGGGTTCCGTTCGGCTCGAACCAGGTGGGTGCGGAGAAGGCGAAGCTGCCCCTCATGGCCGCGCCCGTAGGCACCATCGCCAAGGCCGCACCAGTCGCGGCCGCGCCGCCCGCGGTCGCCGACAAGTCGAGCGCCAATGCCGAGCGCGCCGAGCGACGCTCGTTCTTCGGCAGGGCCTGGGACTTTGGCTCGGGGATGGTCAAGTTCATCTGGTCTGACTCCGGCAACTACCCGTACCCGCGGGAGGAGTCGTTCGGCGCGAAGGCAGCGTGGGCCGCCGAGTGGGCGGTCGGCATCGTCTTCGGTGTCATTGCGACGCCGTTTGCCTTTCTATTCGGGTTCGTCGTCGGCCCGTTCATCTAGGGGCTCCGGGCACCAGGCCCGAGCCGCTACGGCAGCTTGACGAACGCGCCCTGCAGGGGCTGAGCGACCGCCGGTGCGGCGCCCGCCGGGCTCGAGGAGGTAGCGGCGACCTTCTTCCAGGCCGCCGCATGAGCCGCGCGCGCCGCCACGACATCGGACTTGGCCGTGGCCAAGCCCGCCTCGGCGGTTTTAATGGCCGCCGCGTGCTGCTCGGGCGTCATGCGCTTGGTCACGTACTGGTACGCCATGAAAGCCGCCCCGACGGCCATGCCGATGAACAAGAATTGCACCATAAACGCGGTGGTGATGAAGACGAGGCTCGACAACGACAGGCCCACGCCGACGCCGAGCGTCGCCTGAGCAGAGTCTTTGAGCCAGTTCGGCTCCGGCTCACGGGCCTTGTCCAACGCCGTGTTGGCCTTTACGAGCGTGGCCTGAGCGGTCTTGAGCTGCGCGTCGACGGCACGAAACTCGGGCGTATCGGCACGCACGCTCGCTTCGGCACCCGAAACTAGCTTGTCGGCGTTGAGATCCAGCTTGCCGAGCGCCTCGCCGTCGAGCTCATTGGGGTAGAGGCGACCGACGCCACCGCCCGCAAAGTCGACCTCGAGATACTTCTCACCGAGTGCATCCGTCCACATCTCGCGGGAGTTCAGTTCTACGGCCATCTTATTCCTCCTCAATCATGAAGGCAGGCAGGCGACGAAATAGGCCTACCGACTCAGTCACCGTAGCACCGCGCCAGGTTTCCGGCAACGCCGGTCGGCGGCGGTCCACGATTGCTCACTGACTTACCCCGCCAACTTTTTCGCAGTAGCGACGGCCGGCCGGATTGCGGGTCGCGTGGGGACCCCGAGTTGCCTCGGGGCCCCTTGCACAGAACCGGACGTGTGGGCCTCACATCCGGCTCTTCGGGACGCTGGCGTTCGGTGATCGGCCGTTGTCTAGCGTCGGTGTTGCCACCCACAGCTATCCCAGCTGCAGCGTGAGCTGCGCCGGGGCTCTGGCGGCCTAGGCCTGCTTCTCCTTCCACAGCTGTGCCAGGGACAGCAGTCCTCGACGGGCGAAATGCGCGTTGTCGAGGCTGCGGTCGGCGCACGTCGTGTAGCTAAGCGTCCGGGTGGATTTGTGGCCACCGTAGACACCGCCCCACGCGGTATCGGGTCGCACGCCCAAGCGGATGAGGCGGCGGGCTATCGTGCGTCTGCGCTTCCAGTGTCGCAACTGGACGCACGCCGACGCCGCCTGATGTGAGCATCCAGAGTCCAGACCTCCTGACATAGGCCCGTTAAAAGAGGCGTAGTTTCAGCCTGCTTCGCGATCGCGCCCCTGCCGTGGGTGCGGACCCAAATCTGTCCGCTTTTTTCCGCGCGAGCGGCACAGTGCCGCCATGTCGCAACCATCGTCCCAGGGCGAACTGTTCACCGCGGTCACTGAGACCGACACCGTTGCGGTCAAGGCGCGCTGCCAGCTGCGCACCGCCGATGGCCACCGCGCCGTCTTCGTCACGGGCATGCCCATCGCGCACTACGCCGTCGATGATGCCATGGCCGAAGCCCACGTGATGGTGAGCCTCGTCGAGCAAGGCTGGGCTCTGCAGAACGACGTCGCCCGCGCGTTTGGCCGAGCGTCGCGCACGATGCGTCGCTGTCAGCGACGATTCGAAGAAGGCGGGCTCGAGCAACCGCCAGATCGCAGCACGCCTCGGTGTCACCGAGAAGGCTCTGCGTAAGCTTCTCGTGCGCCTCGGGTTCAAGGCGGACGCGCCCGCTCAGCAAGCGCTCCCCCTGGCGTCACCGGCGCCAGGCGGTGCGGACCCAAACGTGTCCGCTTTGTCGACAGCCGACGCGGAAGAACTCGCAATCACCGCCGACGCGAACCCCCTCGACCGCAGCGGCGACCGCCTGCTCGCCCACCTCGGCCTGCTCAACGACGCCTTGCCGCAGTTCGCTCCCGGCCAGCGTTTGCCGTGCGTCGGCGTGCTGCTCGCGTTACCCGCGATCACGCAGAGCGGCGTCATCGACTGTGCTCGCGACGTCTACGGCTGCATCGGCCCCGCCTTCTTCGGCCTGCGCAAAAGCGTCGTCGCCCTCGTGCTCATGGCCCTCTTGCGCATCCGACGCCCCGAGAACCTCAAGGAACATCCGCCCGCCGACCTCGGCCGAGCCCTCGCTCGGCACCGCGTTTCGACACACGGCAACGCCCTCGGCTTCGTCTACGTAGACGGCCACGTGCGCGTCTACCACGGCATCCACGACGTCTCGAAGACGCACATCGCCCGCATGCGCATAGCCATGCCAGGCGTCACCGATTATTGGGTCAACGATGCTCACGGCGAGCCGCTCTTCGTCGTCACCGGCGAAGCGAACACGGGCCTGTGCAAAGCGCTGCCGGGCATTCTCGGCGAGATCCGCACGCTCATCGGCGAGCGACGCACGACCGTGGTCTTCGGCCGCGGTGGATGGAGCCCGGCGCTCTTCGCGCGTCTCATTGCCGATGGCTTCGATATCCTCACCTATCGCAAGGGCCGCTGCCCCAGAGTACCTGCTAAGCGCTTCACCGGGCACGAGGCCGAGCTCGACGGCCGCAAGGTCAGCTACCTGCTCGCCGACTACGCCGTCGAGGATGACGACCCCGATCGAGACGTACCCAACCCGCACTGGGCGCATCTGCGTCGATCTTTGGCCGGTTACCGCCGCCGCGTGCTCGGGGCGCGTAGCTCCCTCGCGTCCGATACGCATTCAGCCATCGGTCGACCGAGGCCGGCCCAACCGCAAAGCGACGTGCGATTTCCTCGTACGTCCCCTCGCCAGCAAGATACGTTTGCACCACGCGCTGCCGAAGATCCTCGGACGCTGCTTTGCTCATCCCAAGGTTGGATCAAACCTGAGCGATCTGCGCAAGGTGAATCTGCTCTAACGAGCGTGATCAAGACGATGGCGTACCAGGTCGAGGGCGAGCTCGTGCGACTACTCTCGCCGCATTACAACCGCGCCGAGCACGAGGGGCGCACACTCATCCAGAACGCGCTGGCCTCGGCCGCTGACATCGACGTCACGGACGCCGAGCTGCGTATCACGCTCGCCCCGCTCAGCTCCGCGCACCGCACGCGTGCCCTCGCAGCACTGTGCGAGCAGCTCGATGCGACCAAGCCGGTGTTCCCGGGCACTCACCTGCGCCTCCGCTACGCCGTTGCCGCGCCGCGTTGAGCCGAAAGCGGACAAATTCCGACGGGCCTGTGTCGGGAGGTCTGGAATCGCCGCCCTACGGCCGCAGTTCTCCACGGCCTGGCTCAAATAGGCCGCCGCAAAGATATCCACCGCACCGAGCGTGCCTTTAGCTTGCGCCGAGGGCCAGGGTCCGCGCGCCGAGGGCTACAGAGGCGGCCCCCGGGCCTGCGGGCGGGAGACGCCGCTCTCGGCTACGCCCATCGCGGAGTCCCTGGCGGCCGCCGGGCCGCACCGGTCGACGCTGCGCGCTGGGCAATTACCTTGCCACCGTTTTGGGGCGCCTGGCCGGGATTTGACAACTCTCGCCGCCCTCATCCATAGTGCAGAAGAGCGCGGCCTTGTCGCGCCTGATCCTCGTCATCAAGGAGCAATGAGATGGCAATCGAATTCCAACCGCAGAACCTACGTACCGACGTCCTCGGCCAGCAGTACCTCGAGGTGCAGTACACCGACGGTGGCCGCGCGCGCCTGTACAAAGGCGAGCTCGACGGTGAGACGCTCGGCAAGCTGGACCTCAACCGCGATGCGTTCGTCTCGACCGTCGAGGCGAGCCTGCACGTCAACACGCCCGAGTTCCGCGCTGCCGGCACCAGTCTGGTCAAAGCTCAGAATCGCCTGGTCGAGGAGCGCAAGCCCGAGCCGAAGTGGCTGAAGGACGGCGTCGTCAACTCGTTGTCTCTCGCGGGGATGGTGGGCTTCCTGTCAATCACGATGGGCACGCTCGCTCTCATCCCGATCTTTTTCGGTGTCACCTTGCTCTTGGTCGGGGGCATGCAGGCCTACAACTACGTCAAGCATCACCGTACGCCCGAGCAGCGCGCAACCGATCTGAAGGCGGCCGAGGCCGATCTGCAGGCCGCGAGCGCAGCCCACGCCGCGGCGTGGAAGAAGGCGACCGCGGCGGTGGCCGTCGCTGCCAAAGCCGCGCCGGCGGTCAACCAACCAATGCAGGCGGCGCTAGCCAAGCCATAGCAGCGCGATAGCGGTGCGTCGCGTCGGCCGGGCTCAGGCCCGCGCCGACGTGCTCGTAGCCGCAGACCTGGCAGCACCAAACGGTGGTCTCTGGATAGCCCATGTTCAAGCGCACTCGAGCACGCTTGGCATGCGCACGCCAGCTACGGGGTGCGTAGCGTGCCCGGGGAGGCGCATGCCCCCGGGGGTCGGCGAACTAGCCCGAAGTTCAGACTGACTACAACCTCGATGTGGACCGAAGCTCTCGGAAACAAGCCGAAAAGTCGCGCCGTTGTCTGCCGGTATGCGCCCATGTACATCGAACGCGTCCCCAACAGGGACTCTCCCCCTGCGATTCTTCTGCGCGAGTCGTTCCGCGAGGGTGGCCGCACGCGCAAGCGCACCATCGCCAATCTTTCTCACTGGCCGGTCGATCGCGTCGAGGCCCTTCGCCACGTGCTCAGGGGCGGGCGCGTTGATGGCACCAGCCTGCGCGAGGCTTTCGATATCTTGCGCTCCCGACCGCACGGCCACGTTGCTGCTGTTCTCGCGACGATGCGCAAGCTCGGTCTGCACGACATCATCGACCCCACCGAGTGCCGTGCTCGCAACCTCGTCCTCGCGATGGGCGTCGCCCGCATCATCGATCCCACCTCGAAGCTCGCTACGGCGCGCGAGCCCGGCGACGAAACGCCCGCCAGCACACTCGGAGAAATCCGCGGCGTGGCTGACGCCTCCGCCGACGAGCTCTACGCCGCCCTCGACTGGTTGCTCGAGCGACAGGAACGCATCGAATCAGCGCTCGCCGAGCGGCATCTACGCACCGGCGTCTTTGCGCTCTACGATCTGACCTCGACCTACTTCGAGGGTCGCTGCTGCCCACTCGCCAAGCTCGGGCACTCGCGCGATAGCAAAAAGGACAAACGCCAGATCATCTTCGGTCTGCTTTGCGACAGCGACGGCCGCCCGGTCGCGGTTGAGGTCTTTGAAGGGAACACCGCCGACCCGAAGACAGTGAGCGCCCAGGTGGCGAAGCTGCGCGAGCGCTTCCACCTCGAGCACGTCGTGCTCATCGGCGACCGTGGGATGATCCCAGACGCCCGCATCCGCGACAACCCCGATCATCCCAATGAGCGTTTGGTCGTGTGCCGCAATCCCCTGCTCGCCGTGGAGCGAAGTCGCAAGCGCGTCGAGCTGCTCGCGGCCACCGAGCACGAGATCAACCGAGTCGTGGCGGCCACGCGGCGGCGGCGCAATCCGTTGCGTGGCAAGGCGGAGATCGGGCTGCGCGTCGGGCGCGTGCTCAACCGCTACAAGATGGCCAAGCACTTCGAGGTCAAGATCGACGACGACTCGCTTAGCTCCTCGCGACGCGAGGAGCGTATCGCTCAGGAAGCAGCGCGCGACGGATTCTATGTCGTGCGCACCAGCGTGCCGCAGGAGGTCATGGGAGCCGAGCAGGTGGTAGCGGCGTACAAGAGTCTGTCGAAAGTGGAGCGCGCGTTTCGCAGCTACAAGAGCGTCGACCTCAAGGTGCGGCCAATCCACCACCGACTCGCCGATCGGGTGCGAGCGCACGTTTTGCTGTGCATGCTCGCGTACTATGTCGAGTGGCACATGCGTGAGCGACTGGAGCCGTTGCTGTTTGACGACCACGACCCGCAGGGGGCCGCTCGTCGCCGCAAGTCCATCGTTGCGCCGGCGCCGCGCTCAACGGCTGCGCTGCGCAAGGCGAGGCGCAAACGGACCGACCACGACCTGCCCGTGCACAGTTTCCGCTCACTGCTCACAGACCTCGCCACCCTGACCAAGAATCGGATCCAGCCGCGGCTCGAGGGCGCTGAGGCGTTCGAACAGTGCGCCGCGCCGACATCGGTACAGCAGCGCGTCTTCGATCTGCTCGAGGTCTCCTACCGAATGTAGCCAGTAGAACCGACGCTTTGTGCAACTATCACGAACAATAACGCGCAAGTGTCGCTGGCGGCCGACTGAACTTCAGGCTAGAATCGGTGAGCGACACAGCCAGCCACGAGACAGCCGCCGCGCGCTCCCTCTGATGCGGACAGCGACCACCCTGCACTCGACTCCGACAACCTTGACTGAGAGGGCCTTCGGAACGTACCCTCTGCCCGCATAAGGAGGCCACCATGGCGATTAGAACCGAGCAATATTCGGGACCAAAGGCAGCGAATCTCCAAGCACCGACGGCTAAGGTGGCAGACGATACCGATCGATCGACCCGGTATGGAAGGGCAACAACCTGGCGCCGGGCGGCACAGTCACCGGCTCTTGCGAGACGACCTTTGCCGACGGCAAGCTCGAGTTTGTCAGCCGCCGCCGAGAGGCTCCTGGCCTGTTCTACGCGTTCATCCCGACCGAGTTGGTGGAGCGGTTGTCTCTAGCACTCGAAGACAACAAGCTGGTGCGCGAGGCCTCTGCCGCGATGTCCAACCGGCAGGGTCTATGGTTCGGCAAGTTCACCATGCCGGTACAGCTCAACACCTCCACTATCGCCAACTTCTGGCCGGGTGACGGCCGCTCCGAGTACGTCCGGACCTGAGGGCGCGGGGGAAATCGAGAAGGTACCTTGTCCGATGCTGCGCGCCGAATGTGACCGACCGCGGCTTGGCAACCAAGTACCAAACGTCTACGACTAGGCGGACGATGTCGATAGGCGATCAAGAACACATGTGGCGACTCGCCGCCCGCTACTCGGCGGTCGGCATCGAGATGGCGGTCGGCGTAGCGCTGCCGACACTCGGCGGCCATTGGCTCGAGCACAGGTTCGGCTTCGCGCCCTTTGGTCTCGTCGCTGGCCTCATCATCGGCTTCGGGGCAGCGACGCGCACCGTGCTGCGCATCGTGCGCCAGGTCAAGCAGGACCGTCCCTAACGAGGGCCGCCCACCCTAACCGGCGAGCGCCTTGGCCTTCTCGTAGTCGTCCTGCACGATACGGTTGGACGGATCGAGGCGCAGCGCGCGTTTCAAGAAGTCCTTGGCCCGCGTGTACTGCTTGAGGCCGAGGTGGCACTTGCCGAGACGATGCAAGAGCGCGGCCTTGCTGCCGCCCTGCGACTTGGCCGCTTGCTCGTAGCGAGCGAGCGCGGGTCGCGGCTTGCCGTTAGCGAGCAGCTCATCACCCGCCGCCATCAGGTCAAGAGCCTGGCGGGGCATGCTCACCACCGCAGCAATGTCGGTTGGGTCCACAGCCGGTTCAGCGCGCGAGACCGCCGGGGGCTCGCTCGGCCGCGCGCCTCCCTCAGGCACCGCCGTCTCACCCGCCGCTGGCGCCACGCTCGCCGCGTCGAGCTTCTTGAGCGGCAGTCCGTCGAGGGTTAGCTCACCCATCCCGCCGACCGACCCGGTGAAGTCGCGCAGTATCTCGAAGCCCTTGAGCTCGGGCTCCTTGACGAGCAGCTCACCCTTGATCGTGCTACCGCTCACGGTGCCACGGTACATGTGCTCGAGCTTGTACTTCTCACCCTCGAACTCGGGCCACATCGTTCGGCGCGCCACGAGCTTGCCGCCCTTGTGCTGGATGATGACCTCACGATCGGCGCCCATGGACTGGATCTCCCAGCGTCCGCTCAAATCAACAGCCAGGGCCGAGCGCGCACTGACGAGCAAGAGGAGGCTCAACACAACACGACGCATGATCTCGTCCTTTGCGGTGCGGCTTGGCGACGCCGGCCCTACGTTCGCGAAGTCGCGAGTCTAGCACCCGAGGCGAGGGGCACGCGAGGGCTGTTGACGTGTGCCACCGGGGACGCCCATGCTAAGCTCGCGAGCGTGCAGGAGCTCGAACGCTACCTCGCGGGTTACCCGGCCATTGGCGGCAATCGCGCCCAATCGCTCGTCGATGGACGCGCGGCCTACCCGTCGATGCTCGCCGCCATCGCCGCGGCCCGCACCTCGGTGCTGCTCGAGAGCTACATCTTTCGCGCCGACGGCACGGGCGCGCGCTTCTTGACAGCGCTGTGTGCGCGGGCCGCAGCCGGCGCGCGGGTGCGCGTGCTCGTCGACGGCGTCGGCTCGCGGCAGATTCCTCCCGAGTTCTGGGCGCCCTTGCTCGCCGCGGGTGGCGCTGTCGAGGTGTTTCGCCCGTTGCACCGCTTCATGTCGCTCGGTTGGTGGCGCTTCTTGTGGAAGCGCGATCACCGCAAGCTGCTCGTCGTCGACGAGCGCGTGGCGTTCATCGGCGGGGTCAATATCGCCGACGACTACGCGCCGAGCGAAGAAGGAGGCGGGGGCTGGCACGACGCCCACGTGCGCATCGAGGGCCCTGCCGCCGCCGCGCTCGGGCAGCTCTTCCTGCGCACCTGGCATCAAGTCACGAGCAGTAGCCTCGAGGTCTTTCGCTACGGCGGCAGGCAGCCGCGACCGCTCGACGCGCCACGAAACGTCGAGGCGGCAGGCGACGTGAGCGTCCAGATCCTCGAAGGTAGCCTGACGCGACGGCACTCCGTGCGCAAGGCCTACCTGCACGCCATCCGCACGGCCGAGCGCACGATCCGGATCACCAACGCTTACTGCATCCCCGACCGGATGGTGCGTCGCGCCCTCGCTTTGGCGCGACAACGCGGCGTGCGCGTGCAGATGCTGCTCGCCGGAGCCACCGACATCGCCGCCGTGCAGTACGCGAGTCACTTTCTCTACCGCCGCATGCTCGACCTCGGCATCGAGATCTACGAATGGACCGAGCACGTCCTGCACGCGAAGACCGCCGTCATCGACGGCGTGTGGTGCAGCATCGGCAGCTACAACCTCGACCGCCGCAGCCTCGTGCACAACCTCGAGGCGAACATCGGCTGCGTCGACCCGACCCTCGGGGCCGCCCTCGACGAACAGTTCGAACGTGACGTGATGAAGTCGAAGCCGATTGACCCGAAGACTTGGCACCGCCGCTCCCCGCTCGCCAAGATACTCGAGCTGTTGTTCTACCAATTGCGCTACCTACTCTGAGGATTCGGGGTCACTCATGTCTTCTGCCCAACCCGAGCTGCGCCGCGACGGCCTGCCGAACGACCAAACCTCGACACACGCCGCCGCGCTCGAGAAGCTCGCGCAGACGATGCTCGACGAGCTCGAGAAGGTCATCCGCGGCAAACGGCGCGAGCTCGAGCTCGTGCTCTGCTGCGTCGCGGCGCGCGGCCACCTGTTGCTCGAAGACATCCCGGGCACGGGCAAGACCACGCTCGCCAAGGCGCTCGCCGCGGTCATGGGGGGCACGTTCAAGCGCGTGCAATTTACGCCCGACCTCTTGCCGACCGACATCGTCGGTGCGGCCGTGTTTCACCCCCAAGACCAGACGTTCGTGTTTCGCCCCGGTCCGGTGTTCGCCAACGTGCTCATCGGCGACGAGATCAACCGCGCCTCACCGCGCACACAGTCGGCGCTGCTCGAGGCGCTCTCGGAAGGCCAGGTGACCATGGACGGGCAGACGCACCTGTTGCCCGCGCCTTTCTTTTGCGTCGCCACGCAGAACGCAATCGAATTTCACGGCACCTATCCCTTGCCTGAAGCGCAACTCGATCGCTTCGCCCTGCAATTGTCGCTCGGCTACCCCCCCGAGCCCGACGAGCGCGCGCTCATCGAAACGCAGCGCCACGGCCCGCCGCTCGAGAGCTTGCGCGCTGTCGCGAGCCCGGCGCGTGTGATCGAGCTGCAACGCGCGGTCGAGCTCGTGCACCTCGAAGCGTCGGTCGGCGACTACCTCTTGCGCATCGTCGGGGCGACGCGCACTCACCCCTCGCTGCGCCTCGGCGTCTCGACCCGCGGCGCCCTGCTCCTCGCGCAGCTCGCCCGCGCCCGCGCTCTGCTCGCCGGCCGCGACTTCGTACTGCCCGAGGACGTCAAAGCCCTCGCCGTGCCGGCGCTTGCCCATCGCCTCGTGCTCGACACGCGGGCCAAGTACGCCGGAATCGATCGGGCGCAGCTCGTCCAACAGCTCGTCGCTGAGACCGCGGCGCCGCGCTGAGACGAGACGAGGAGTTCTCCCGCGTGCGTCGTCACCGCTGGCACTTCTTCATGACCCCGCTCGAGCACACGTCGATCCTGTGGCTCGATGACCTGTACCGGGGGCTACTCACGCCGAGCGGTCGCGTGGCGGTATGGATCGTAGCGTCGTCAACGATTCTGCTCGCCGGTGGACTCGCGCCAGCGTTGGCGACCGCATTCGCTTTCGGGGTCACAGCGCTTGCCTGCGCCCTCCTGTTCGGCCTGCCTTTTCGCCCGCGGGTCACCGCAACGCGTCACCTGCCGCCCTCCCCCTCGGCCGGCGATTCTTGGACGTACACCGTACGCGTGCGCAACTGTGGCCGCACGACGCTGCGCATGTTGAACGTCGAAGAGCGCGGCTTACCTCTCGAAGTGCGACCGCTCGGCGAGGCGCCGGTCATCGATCGCTTGCGCCCTGGCGAGGAGGCGAGCGTGCGCCTGCGGCTGCGCTGCCTTGCCCGCGGCGCCTATGTGCTCGGCAAGCTGCAGGTCGCCTCGAGCTTTCCGTCCGCGCTGTGCAAGCTCGGCCGCGTGATCCCGCTATGCGATCGCCTGCTCGTCTACCCCGCATTTGCGCCGATCGCGCACATGCACGTGCCTGCGAGTCGCCTCCACCAGCCGGGCGGCATCGCCGTCGCTTCGCGCGTCGGCGACTCGAGCGAGCTGTTGGGCTTGCGCGATTGGCGCGATGGCGACCGCATCCGCGACGTGCATTGGCCGACCTATGCGCGCACTTCGCGCCTGATGGTCCGCGAGACGCAGGAAGAATACTTCGTCCGCCTCGCCATGGTGCTCGACGTGGGCGTGCACAAACATGCGCAAGAGCGTCTGTTCGAGCGCGCGTTGTCGCTCGCGGCGGGAATCGCTGACACGCTCGCCCGGCGCGACTACATCGTCGACATCTTCGCGGCCGGCGAGAGCGTCTATCACTTTCAAGCCGGGCGGGCGCTCGCCCACCTCGATCACATTCTCGAGATCCTCGCCTGCCTCGAGCCGGGCGACCGGCTCGACGGCCGCGCCCTCGAAGCCGCGCTGCTCCCCGAAGCCGCGCGCTTATCGTGCGCGATCTTCGTGTTTCTCGACTGGGACCAGGCCCGCGCCGACTTGGTGGCGCGGCTGCGCGCCCTCGGGGTCAGCGTGCGCGTCCTCGTCATGCGCCACGACCGCGACCTCGTTGGCCTTACGGCCGAGGAGGCGCTCGTCTTGCCATGACCACGACCCCGATCTCGAGGTGGGCCAACGTCATCACGGCGCTGCCGGTCATCGCCAGCCTCGCCTTGTTTGGCCTCGCCGAGCCGCGCTGGCCGCTCGCGCTCGCCTACGCGCTCGCCGCCGCCGCCCTCGGTTGGCGCGCCCGCGATATGACGGCAAGCCGCACGCGGCTGACGCTGGCCATCGTGCTCGGCGTGGCGTCGGGGGTCCTCGGCCTCGCCCTTGGCGCGCCAGCGGCGGGGCCAATTCCGGGCGCGACTTTGAGCGTTCTGACGGGCGCCCTCGCGGCGGCCGCCGTCTACTGTGTGGCGACGCGCAACGGCACCTACGCCTGGACTTACGCGTGGCTGCTCGCCATTTTGTGCCTGTATGCCGGCATGCCGGTCGCAGCCATGGCAGCGCTCGGCGTCCTCATTGTCGTCACGCTGCTCGCCGCCTTTGCGACTGGCCGCGTCGCCGCCGCGGGTGCCACCGCGGTCGCCGGTTTTGGCGTGTTCGTGCTGCTTTCGGGCGTTTTCACGTGGCAGCTCGCGACGACGCTCGTGAGCAGCGAAGAGTGGCTAAGCGAGGCCCTCTATCGCCTCATGCAGAACCCGGCGCTCGACCTGCTCGTCGGTGCCGAGGCGCGCGTCGCGCTCACTCGCCACTCCCGCGTCTCGCTCAACGAGAGGGTCGTGTTCGAAATCGACGAGGGCGGCGATGACTACCTGCGACAAACTGTGTTCGACGAGTTGCAGGCCGACGGCCTCGAGTGGCGCTCGCGCGCGAGCACGACCGCGCCGGCGAGGCCCGTCGGCGGCGACGCCGGTCGGCCGCTCGAGCTGTGGTGGCTCGGGCCTGCAACCATGCGTGTGCCGACGCCCGCGGGCACGATCGCGGTCACCGGCGACGGCCTCGCGGCGCGGCACCAACGCGGCGACGTATGGACGCTCGACGAGCCCGTGACGGGCATCGCGATCTCGCTGCTCGTCACGAGCGCAGCCGATCGCGACGCCGGCGAGGGCGCAGCGACCACAGCGGCAGCCGACCTGCGCCAACGCCTGCAACCCCTAGCCCGTTCTGTGGTCGGCGCGGCGAAGACGGCACGGCAGAAGGCCGACGCGCTCGCTGCGTACTTTCAGGCCGAGTTCACCTACTCCCTCGAGACGCATTTGGGCGGCGAAGGCCACCCGCTCGAGGTGCTGTTGCGCGAACGACGCCCGGCCTACTGCGTCTATTTTGCCGCGGCCATGGCGCTGCTGCTCGAAGCGACGGATGTCCAGGCACGACTCGTCGGCGGCTTCTTGGCGAGCGAGCACAATCGCCTCACGGGCCTACGCACGGTGCGCCGGCGCGACGCTCACGCGTGGGTGGAGGCCTACCTGCCCGACGAAGGCCGGTGGGTCGCATTCGATCCGACACCGAGCACGAGCCGCGCGGTAGCCCTTGGACTCGAGCCCGCGACGCTCCTCGACGCCGCCGTCGACGCGAGCGCCGCCTGGCTGCGCCGGCAGTGGGCCGCCTTTGTGCACGCGCCGGGTGCGTATCTCGCGAATCTCGCCGCCAGGCCCTGGGTATGGGGGCCGGCGCTCGCTTGGGCGCTGTGGCGCTTGTGGCCAAGAGGTCGCGGGGCAGGGAGCCGGCGCGCGGCGCGCGCTGCCGTTGAGGCCGCCGACCCACGGCTGCGCGCCCTCGGGAGGCGCTTTCGCTACCTAGCCGCGAAGCTCGCAGGGCGCCCCCTGTCGGACGCGCTCGTTGACCGGGAGATCCTGGCCGCGATCTTCGCGAGCGTCGGGGCCGCGGCAGCAAACGTCGCTCGAGACTTCCTCTGCGACTACGAGCGCGCGCGGTATCGAGGCGAGAGCGCGCGCTGCGACGAGCTCGAGCTGCGCTTGGTCGCACTCGCCGCGCACACTCGTCGCGCCAGCCCTACGGCTGCGCCGGGCGAGCGATCAGTCTAACGCGCCATCACGCGGCGGCGGTGCGACGGGTGCCGGGATCGCGATCGAACGCTCAACGCGCAATCGCCACGGCGCGCGACTCGCGAATGACCGTGACGCGGATCTGACCGGCAAAAGTCAAGTCGCGCTCGATGCCACGCGCGATCTCTTGCGCCAGCGGCCCGAGATCGCTGTCGGCGAGCAGTGGGCCGTTGTGACGCTCGCCCCCTTCGACGCAGCCCCGCTCCTCACCAGCCACGATGACCCGCACATCGCGACCGGCCTGCATGATATCGACCCGATGCACAGCCGGCGAGCGACTGGCGATACGCTGGAGCTCCGCGATACGGTGCAGGTACTGCGTCACGCTCTCGCGTCGCGCTCCCGGGCGCGCGCCGCTCAGCGCATCGGCCGCCGCAACGAGGTTGGCGAGCGCCGTGCGAGCGGGCTCGTCGTTGTGATGCGCGGCGATGGCGTTGACGATGGCGTCGTCTTCACCGCAGCGGCGCGCCACGTCCGCACCGAGCAGCGCATGCGAGCCGTCGTGATCGTGCGTCATGGCCTTGCCGATGTCATGCAGTAGCCCACCGCGACGGGCCGCCTGGCGATCGAGGCCGAGCTCCTCCGCCATGAGGCCCGCCAAGTAGGCGACCTCGATCGAGTGCTTGAGCTGATTCTGCGAATAGCTCAGGCGATACTTGAGCCGACCCACGAGGTTTTGCAGGTCCGGATGGACCCGGCCGATGTCGAGCTGGCGGCAAGCGCGCCGCGCCGCCGTAACGACCTCGCGGTCAATCTCGGTGCGCGTCTGCTGCATCAACTGTCGCACACGATCCGCATCGCACTCGTGCAAGGACGCGAGCTGCCGCACGACGCGGCGGGCGAGTTCGCGCGCGAGTGGGTCGTCCCCCCGTACGGTCGCGCTACGCGAGGGCTCGTCGCAGACGAGCTCACAACCACTCTCGGCGACAAACGCGACGTGGCAGGCGCCCGTCGCATCGGCGAGCAGTGCAAACATCTCGCGCTGCTCGATGGGAATCGAGTTATGCGTGCGTTCGAGATGACTCGCGCCGTCGTAGCGCTCGATAGCGAGCTGCATGACGCGGCGACTCTCGAGCGGCGCCGCGACCTCGGTAGCCGCTTCACGCTCGCGCAGGCGCATCAGTGCCGAGAGCTCGATCTTGCCCACTTGCTCGCGCACGAGCTGCTCGCGCAGCTCGTCGCGCACCGTGCCGCTCTTGGTTTCGAGCGCAACGAGGCGCTCGCTGTCCTTGCCGGCGGCGGCGCGGCTGAGGCGCTCGCTCTCGACCTCGAGCGTGCGGCAGCTGGCGAGCGCCGTGTCGCAGTGCGCGTCGAGCTCGACGGCCGATTGTTCGCGGCCTTCGACCAAGCGTTCGCGCTCGCAGAGGTCGGCCTCATGCTCGGCGAGCTCAGCGCGGTAGCCCTCGAGCGCGGCCTGGGTCGTGGCACATAGGGCGGCGAAGTCACGCCGCACGCGACCTGTGGCCTCTTCGGCCAGCGCCTTGGCCGCGACGCGGGCGCTTGCCACGAGGCCCTCGGCCTCCTGACGCGCCAGGGCTGAATGGGCGGCGGCGCGGCGGCGAGCGAAGCTCGTGCCGGCCACCACGCCCAGAGTCACGGCCAGCGCGGCGACGAGAATCTCCACCGCCCCGGTATAGCCCAAGCGGGCGGCGGTGGCGAGGCCTGGAGAGACTGCGCGAGAGGGCGTAAGAGCGGTGCTGCCGGCTCGACGCTGTGATTGGGCGTTGCTAGAGTATGCCGCGAGGTGGTCGCGAACGGCCGTCCTCGAGACTGGATGTCACCTATGACCGGCCGTACACCCGCGCTCGACACGTTGTTCACTCGCCTGCATACTCGTTTCAAGGAGCGGCTCACCGACGCCCCCGAAGCGCGCGCCGCGGTCGCGGGCGACGAATCGGGTTTGCCGCCGGGCGACCCCGCTGGCGTCGTGTGGCCGCTCTCAACCTCTGAGGTGGCGGTCATTGCCAAGGAAGCGGCGCTGCTCGGCGTGGCGCTGGTCCCACGCGGCGGGGGCACGGGTAAGGCAGGTGGCTGCATTGCGCAGGGCGGCGAGCTGGTCGTCGATATGAGCCGCATGCGGCGCCTCGTCACCTTGCGACCGCAGGATCTTTACGCCGTCGTCGAGCCCGGACTCATCAACGCCGAGCTCGGTCAGGCCGCGAGCGAAGTCGGGTTCATGTACCCGCCCGATCCGGCGAGCTTCGAGTCGTGCACGCTCGGGGGCAACATCGCAACCAACGCCGGGGGCGCACGGGCCGTCAAGTACGGCACGACGCACGCCTATGTATGGGGCCTCACCGCCGTGCTCATGGGCGGCGAGGTGCTCCACATGGGCCGCCGCAGCATCAAGGGCGTAGCGGGCTACGACCTGACCGCGCTGCTCGTCGGCTCCGAGGGTACGCTCGCCTTTATCACCGAGGCCATCGTGCACATCGTGCCGGCGCCCCCCGCGGTCGAGACCGCCTGGCTCGCCTTCGCCGACGCGCTCGGCGCGAGTCGCGCTGCGGAGCGCATCTTCGCCGCGGGCCTCGTGCCACGCATGATGGAGCTGCTCGACCGCGAGGCCCTCGCCGCAGTGCGCGGCAAGACGCCGTTTCGCATCCCCGAGGGCGAGGCCGGGTTGCTCCTCGAGACCGATGGCCGCGACGAGGTCGCGCTGCTCGAGCTGACGCGCATGTGCGAGGTCGCGCTCGAGCACGGCGCCACGGCTTCGGCCATCGCGACCAACGAGCGTGATCGCGAGGCCATGCGCCGCACGCGGCGCCTCGTGTCGAGCTCGCTCAAAGAACTCTTTCCCTTCAAGATCTCGGACGATACAGCTGTGCCGCGCAGTCGCATGCCCGAGTTACTCACGGCGGCGAGAGCTGAGGCCGAGGGCGCCGGGCTTGCGTTTGCGGCCTACGGCCATCTCGGTGACGGCAACGTGCACATCAACTTGCTCTGCAGGAACGCGACAGAGCGCGCGCGAGCGCAAGGCGTGCGGCGGCGTCTACTGACGACGGTCGTGGCGCTCGGCGGCACCATCACGGGCGAGCACGGCATCGGCCTGGCCAAGCGCGACCTGCTCGATCTCGAACAATCGGCCGAGCTCATCGCCTTGCAGCGCCGTTTGAAGCATACGTTCGACCCGCGCAACCTCCTGAATCCGGGCAAGGGCTTGCCAGTATCGTCGACATAGCGGATATGACACGAAGATGGCGAAGACCGCTAGGACACTGAACGAGCTGCGTATGGCGCTCAACGAAGGCCACCTCAGCGCACGAGCGCTCGCGCGTCTTGCCGCGGACGATCGGCGCCCGGGAGTGCAACGGCTTATCGCTCGCGCGCAACGTCATCGTGACGCCGCCAGGCGCGAAACCAAACGACAGGCGCAAATGCTACGCTTCGAAGACGAGCTGTGGCGACGCGGCGTGCGCTTCGTGGCTGGCGTCGACGAAGTAGGCGTCGGTCCACTCGCTGGCCCGGTCGTCGCCGCCGCCGTGGTCTTGCCTGTCGGCTGCTCGATCGAGGCTGTCGACGACTCGAAGAAGCTTAGCGCCACAGCGCGCACGCGCCTCGCACCACGGATCCGCGAGCGCGCCGTCGCCTATGCGGTCGCGAGCTGTTCAGTCGAAGAGATCGACGAGCTCAATATCTACCACGCCTCTTGCCTCGCCATGCGGCGCGCGGTCGAGGCGCTCGGCATCGCCCCGGAGCATCTGCTCGTCGACGCCCGCCATGTGCCGGGCGTCGCGACGCCACAAACGGCTCTCATCGGCGGCGACGGGCGCAGCCTTTCCATCGCCGCGGCCTCGATCCTCGCCAAAGTCGAGCGCGACCAAATCATGACGACCCTCGCCGCGGCGCACCAAGGCTACGGCTTCGAGCGCCACAAGGGCTATGGCACCGCTCTTCATCTCGCGGCGCTACGGCAGCTCGGCCCCTGTGCGCATCATCGGCGCTCCTACGCACCGGTGGCCGCGCTTTGCGCCCCCAGAACAGATTCCAATCTACGCTAGCAGGGAGATGCGACGATGTTGCGGCTCGAATGTCATTTTGCCGACAAGGTTCGCTTGCATGACCATGTGTTCAAGCAAGGCGAGCGTCGTCTCTTCGTGCCGCACCCCGAAGCGCTACCGCTCGGCATGCTCATCGAGGTCGAGGTCCATGTCGGCGCCGGCGAGGTCGCCTCGGTGCAAGGCAAAGTGGTTGGCAATCGCACCAAGCACGGCGCCGGCTCGCACTTCGACGTCGGGGCGTGGGTGCAGCTGACCGACGACGACACCCAGGCGCTGCGCGGTCTGCTCGACCTGCGCGAGGGCGACGGCTTGCGGGCGACGGCGCGCCTCTTCCCGCGCTTTCGCTGCACCCTGCCGGTGCAGCTCGAGAAGCCCGTCAATCGCACCCTGCAGACCGCCAACATCAGCGAGGGCGGGGTGTGCCTCGGCGCGCACCTCGACGTGCCCATCGGCCAGATCGTCATGCTCAACGTCGACTTCGCCGGCGACAAGGTGCCGGTCTACGGCGAGGTCATGTGGCGCCGGCTCGAAGCAGGCCTGACGGGCATCGAGTTTCACTACCAGAACGACGCCACGCGCGAGCGAGTGTACGCGCGGGTACGCCGCATCGCCGAGCAAGATCCCTGGCAGGCCAACGCGCGGCCGCTCATCTTGGTCATCGACGACGAGGTGGCTACGATCAAGGCGCTCGAGAGAGTGCTCGCGGTGCGCGGCTACGGCACCGTGACGGCTGTCTCGGCCGCCGAGGCCCTATCGATGGCACGCGCTGAACTGCCGGTGCTCGCGGTCATCGAGGCCACCGACAACGGCGCCGTGGCGCTCGAGCTCTGTCACGCTATCAAGAACGACGCCGAGAGCAGCCGCATCCCGGTCGTTCTCACCTCGGGCGCCGAGCAAGCCGAGCTCGTGCGCTTGCTCGAGGCCTCGGGCTCGCTCGCCGTGCTACCGAAGCCCTTCACCTTCGACGCGCTCGAGCGCTTGGTGTGGGCGGTCGCGGAGTACGCGCACGTCGTGCACAGCACGGCGACCGAGCCGCTCATTCAGCCACCCTCGCGTCAAACGCTGGCCGACGCGCTCGTGCGTTGCGCGTACCAAAGCGACTCGCTGCACGGTGAGGTGTACTTGCGCCACATCACGGCGACGGGCGCGTTCGTGGTCTCGTCGTGGGGCGACAAACCGGGCACCCTCGCCAAGCTCGTCACGCTGTCGCACTTCGGCGCGCCCGTCGCGCTCGAAGCGCGCGTGGTGAGCCGGCAGGATTGGGGCGTGCTCAGCGGCGCGCCGCAGGTCGAGATGCCGGGCATGCAGGTCGAGCTTACCGGTGGTTCTGGCCTCGCGCGATTGCGCGAGCACTTGCGCTAGCCAAGACTCGCGAGCGAGGTGACGGTCGAAGATGCTCCGCATCCTGAATCAGCCACCGGCCCCACCAGCGCCAAGCAGGCCCGTGCCGCGCCTGACGAACACGCTCACCTGGCACGACTACCTCGGCATGATGTGTGTGCGCCTCGGCATCGGCCGCGATCGCTACCGCGTGGCCCCTGGCCTGTACGCGCTCGGCGCCCCTTCGCCTGCGGCGCCCGTGCTCGTTACTGCAAACTACAAGCTCACCGTCGATGTCGTACGCGCGGCTCTTGCCGATCACGACGCTTGGCTCCTCGTCCTCGACACGCGCGGCATCAACGTTTGGTGCGCGGCCGGCAAGGGCACATTCGGCACCGACGAGCTCGTACGCCGAATCGCCTGCGTCGGGCTCGGCTCGGTCGTGACCCATCGCGAGCTCATCGTCCCGCAGTTGGCTGGCCCCGGCGTCGCGGCGCATGAGGTCAAGAAGCGCTCTGGCTGGAAGGTCGTCTTCGGGCCGGTGCGAATCGCGGATCTGCCGGCCTTCTTGACGAATGGCCGTGTGGCTACGCCGAGCATGCGCCGCGTGCGCTTTACGCTCACGGACCGCCTCGCGCTCGCACCGATGGAGCTCATCGGCGGCTGGCATGTGTACCTCGGCGCCGCGCTGCTGCTGCCGCTCATCGCCATGGCCCAGGGCCGCCTCGAGTGGACAGCGATGCTTGCCTCGGCTCGCGTGCACGGCAGCAACTTCATCGTCGCTGTGCTCGCCGGTGCAGCGCTGACACCCATGCTCTTGCCTTGGCTGCCGGGTCGCGCCTTTGCCATGAAAGGCTTTGTCCTCGGCCTCGCACTCGTCGCGCTGAACCTGGCGCGTTTAGGGCCCGTCAGTTTCGGGCAAGCTCTCGCGAGCGTGCTGCTTTGGCCTGCGGTGTCGGCCTTTGTCGCCATGAACTTCACCGGGGCGTCGACCTACACGTCGCTCTCCGGTGTGCAAAAGGAGATGCGCTATGCGGTACCGGCCGAGATCGGGGTCGCCACCCTCGGGACCCTTGTGGCACTGTTGACGCGCTAGGCGCGCTGCACCGAGGCGTCGTCAACGACGCGAGGAGACGAGAGCAAGAAGCCATGATCTACCTGCGCCAGGTCGTCACGCTCGCGCTCGATGAGAGCCGCTGCAACGGTTGCGGCCAATGCCTCGAGGTCTGTCCGCACGCGGTCCTCGTTGCCGCTGCGCGCGGCGTGCGCATCGCCCATCGCGACGCCTGCATGGAGTGCGGGGCGTGCGCACGCAATTGTCCTTTGGCCGCCATCAGCGTGCGCGCCGGCGTCGGCTGCGCCAACGCGCTCATCAAGAGTGCCTTGACCGGCAAGCCCGCGACGTGTGGCTGCGACGAGAGCGGCGCGTCGAACTGCTGCTAGAGCTACTCGACGGTCACACTCTTGGCGAGGTTGCGCGGCTGATCGACATCGGTGCCACGCAGATCGGCCACGTGGTAGGCGAGCAACTGCAAGGGCACCGTGGCGAGCAAGGGCGACAGGAGTGGATCGCAGTCAGGCACGCGCAGGACGAGGTCGGCGAATGTGTCGATGTGTGCATCGCCCTCGGTCGCCACGGCGACGATGAAACCCTCGCGCGCCCGGGCCTCCTGCACGTTCGAGAGCAGCTTGTCATAGAGCGGCCCGGCCGTGGCGATGGCGACCACCGGCAGGCCGGGCTCGATGAGCGCGATCGGCCCATGCTTCATCTCGCCCGCGGCGTAGCCCTCGGCGTGGATGTAGGAGATCTCCTTGAGCTTGAGTGCACCCTCGAGCGCGACTGGGAAGTTGTAACCGCGGCCGATGAACAACACCGAGTGGGCCTTCAAGATGCGACTCGCGGCGTCGACGATCGCCTGCTCGCCCTTCAAGATGGTCTCGACCTGACGCGGGATCTCGCGCAGCCCGCTGAGCAGTTGCGCGGCCCGCGTCGACGCGAGGCCGCGGCGCCGGCCGGCTGCGACGGCGAGCAGCGTGAGCGCCACGACCTGCGTGAGGAACGCTTTGGTCGACGCTACGCCGATCTCCGGGCCGGCCTGCGTGTAGAGCACATAGTCCGACTCGCGGGCGATGGACGAGTCGACGACGTTGACCACGGACAAGGCCTTGGCGCCGGCAGCGCGCGCCGCCTTGATGGCCGCGAGCGTGTCGGCGGTCTCGCCCGACTGGCTCACCGACACGAGCAGCGTCTTCGGCCCCCACAACGGCGAGCGATAGCGCAGCTCGCTCGCGAGCTCGACCTCGCAACCGATGCGCGCCAGATCCTCGAGCGCCAGGCGGCCGACGAGGCACGCATGCCAGCTCGTGCCGCAGGCGCTGAACACGACGCGTTCGGCGCTCGCCACCGCGTCGACGAGCCCAGGCTCGAGCTGCACGTCGTCGCCCCCGTCGCCGAGCCGGCCGCGCAAGGTGTCGACAATGGCGCGCGGCTGCTCGTGGATCTCCTTGTGCATGAAGTGCTTGTGCCCACCGCGCTCGGCGAGCACAGGCGACCAGTCGATGTGACGCACGGCGCGCTCGACCGGCGCCCCGGTGAGCGTCGTCAGGACGATGTGGCCCGGGCGAATCTCCGCGAGCTCACCCTCGTTGAGCACAATGACGTCGCGCGTATGCGGCAGCAAGGCTGGGATATCAGAGGCAACGAGCCCGGCGTCCGGGCGCACGCCGATGATGAGCGGCGAGGCGTTCTTCGCGGCGACAATGGTGCCGGGCTCGTTCGAGCTTATCGCGGCGATGGCGTAGGCGCCCTGTACCTGCGCGAGCGCCGCGCGGATACGCTCGGCGAGCGTGCCTTTGGCGAGCGCGATGAGGTGGCCGACGATCTCGGTGTCGGTCTCGCTCTCGAACTTGCGGCCGGCGGCAAGCAGTGTCTGCTTGAGCTCGTGAAAGTTCTCGATGATGCCGTTATGCACGATGACCACATCATCGACCTGATGCGGGTGCGCGTTCTGCTCGCTCGGCCGGCCGTGCGTGGCCCAGCGCGTATGCCCGATCGCGACGTCGCCCGCGAGCGGCTCTTGGCGCAGGAGGTCGGCGAGCTCGCTGAGCTTGCCCTTGCGCCGACGCAGCAAGATCTTGCCCTCGTGAATCGTGGCGATGCCCGCGGAGTCGTAGCCGCGATACTCGAGACGCTTCAATCCTTCGAGCACGTATTCGGCCGCTTGTGGCGACCCGACATAACCCACGATTCCACACATGCGTTCGCTCTCCCTGCCTAGGTCGGTTCCTTCGGCGCTTGGCGCGCTCGCGCCGGCGCGGCCTTGGCGCGCCGCTGTTCGTCGAGACGAGCTCGCAGCTTGGCCGCGTAGCCGGCGCGATTCTCCTGCCGGGCGCGGCCAAAGGCGAGGGCGTCTTTCGGCACATCCTTGGTCAGGGTCGAGCCGGCGGCGACGTAGGCGCCTTGGCGCACGGCGATGGGCGCCACGAGCGTCGTGTTCGAGCCCACGAAGGCACTCGCGCCGATGATGGTGCGATGTTTGATGGGTCCGCCATCGTAGTTGCAGGTGATGGTCCCGGCGCCGATGTTGCTCGCGGCGCCGATGTCCGCGTCGCCGAGGTAGGCCAAGTGGTTGGCCTTGGCGCCCTTGCCGAGTCGAGTCTTCTTGAGCTCGACGAAGTTGCCGACGTGCGCGCCCTCTTCGACGCTCGTTAGAGGTCGCAGGCGCGCGAACGGACCGATGCGCGCCTCCCGGCCGACGCGAGCGCCTTCAATGTGCGAGAAGGCGGCGATGACCGCTCCGGCCTCGATCTGCGCGTCGCGAACGACGGTCGGCCCGAAGATCCGGGCGCCCCGTCCAATCTTCACCTTGCCATAGAGCTGCACGCCAACGCCGATCTCGACGTCAGGCGCGATGCGCACGTCGGCGCCGATGAAGGTATCTTCGGGGTCGCGAAACATCACGCCGCGCGCCTGATGATGAGCAATGAGCCGCAGGCGCAGCGTGGTCTCAGCCTCGGCCAACTCGGCGCGCGTGTTGACGCCGCGGATCTCGCGCGGATCGGCGACGCGAACGCCGACGGCGCCGCCTTGGCCCGCGGCGAGGGGCACGATGTCGGTCAGGTAGAACTCGCCCTGGGCGTTGCGCGAAGAGAAGTTGCGGCAGGCCTCGTGCAGCAGCGCCGCGTCACACACGTAGACGCCGGCGTTGATCTCGCGGATGCCCTTCTCGTCCGCGCTCGCGTCCGCGTCCTCGACGATGCGCGTCACATGCGCGCCCACCCGCACGATGCGGCCGTAACCCTTCGCGTCTGCGACCTCGGCGGTGAGCAAGGCGAGCTGTGCTTTAGCGGCCACGCGCTCGAGCTTGGCGAGCGTCGCCGCCGCGAGCAGAGGCACGTCGCCATAGAGGATGAGCAGCCGGCCGGCAAAGCGGCCAAGCAAGGCGAGGCCGACGCGCGCCGCATCGCCAGTGCCACGCGGTCGCTCCTGCACGGCAAAGAGTAGCGGCGCCGCGGGAAACAGAGCGCGCACGCACGCCTCGACGCGCGCGCCATTCTTTGGGTCGACGACGACCACGACTGGGTTCGCGCGCCTCGCCAGCGCCGCGCGCACGACATGAGCCACGAGCGGCAAGTCGCCGCAGGTATGCAGGACCTTTGGTGTCAGAGAGCGCATGCGCTTGCCCTGACCCGCGGCGAGGATCAAGGCGGCGAGGGGTTTCTTGCTCATGGTGCCAACGGCGTAGCCGCCACCCGGCGGCGGTGTCAAGGGACGTGGGCGCGCCCGCGCAGATCCCTGGCATACTCCGCAATCTTCGCCTACCATCGCCTGGCCCATGCGCTGCCCGATTGTCGCCTTGCTGATGCTCGCTCCGCTGCTCGTCGCGGCAGCGGGCGACGCCACGCGCTTTCATCCGCCCGCCGCGGCCATGGACCTGCAGACGACCGAGACCGCGACGCTTTTGCAGCCGCTGCAATTCTCGAGCGCGCTCGCCTTCTCGTACGCCCACAACCCTGTCGTGTGGCGATACCCCGATGGCTCGTACGACCCCATCATCACGGATCAAGGCATGCTCGAGCTCTGCCTCGCGTTTGGCCTCGTCAAACTCGTCGACTTCGGCGTGGTGCTGCCCGTGGCGCTCGTCAACCGCGGCCCGACCAATAACGGCCTCGGCCTCGACCCAAGCGGCGCGACGCTCAACGGCCGGGGCTTTGGCGACCTTCGCCTCATCCCACGCATAGCCTTCGTGCAGGAACGCAGCTTCGGCTTTGGCCTAGCTGTCGCTGCGGAGTTGAGCGCACCAACTGGCGCCGCCACGCGCTTTCTCGGGGAGCCGGGGTGGACATTTCGGCCGCGCGTCATCGGCACCCTGCCCGTGCGGCGCTTTGCAGGCGTGCCGCTGCGCTTCTCGAGCTCACTCGGCTATGTGGTGCGCAAGAGCAACGACGTAGCAGGCCTCACGGTCGGCGACGAGCTCGAGCTGCGAGCCGGGGCCGAGGCAACCTTTCACCGCCTGCCGGTGCCGACCTCGCTGCTTCTCGACTTCGTCGGCACGACCGCCGCCCGCAAGCCTTTTGCCGGCCACGGTCTTGCCAACGTCGAAGTGCTCGCCGGCGTGCGCATACGCCTCAACGACTACCTGGTCGTGACGCTCGGCGGCGGCCCGGGCCTCTCGAACGGGCTCGGCACACCCGACGTGCGCGGCGTCGTCAGCATCGGCCTCGCCCCTGAGCCACCCGACCGCGACGGCGACGGCATCTCCGACTTCAACGATGCCTGCCCCGACGAGCCCGAGGACTACGACCAATTCGACGACCTCGACGGCTGCCCCGACCTCGACAACGACGACGACGGCGTCCCCGACACCGCCGACAGGTGCCCAAATGAGGCCGAGGACTTCGAAGGCGTGCTCGACGAAGATGGCTGCCCCGACGGCGGCATCTCGGATCGCGATGGCGACGGCCTGCCCGACGACCAGGACCTCTGCCCCGACCAGCCCGAGGACAAGGACGGCTTCGAGGACGAGGACGGCTGCCCCGATCCCGACAACGACCATGACGGTGTCCCCGACGCCCTCGACAAGTGCCCGAACGAGAAGGAGACCATCAACGGCATCGACGACGACGACGGCTGCCCGGACGAAGGCGAAGGCCAAACCGAGGTTATCGAGAACGTCAAGATCGAGATCAAAGCGACCGTGCTCTTCGAGACGAGCAAGGCCACGATCAAAGAGCAATCAAAGACCTTGCTCGACCAGGTGGCCCTACAAATGCTCGCCCACGCCGAAATCAAGCGCCTGCGCATCGAGGGCCACACCGATAGCGTGGGGCCCGCCGACGACAACCTCTACCTGAGCCAAGACCGCGCCGACGCGGTGCGCCGCTACCTCATCAGCCGCAAGGTCGCCGCCGAGCGCCTCGAGGCTGTCGGCTACGGCGAAACACGCCCCATCGACAGCAACGACACCGCCGAAGGCCGCTCGCGCAATCGCCGCGTCGAGTTCGTCATCCTGAACACCTGACCATGGCGATCGACGTGTACCCCAAGACACGCTTGTGGCTCGAGCGGCTCGCCGCTGGCCGGGTGCGGCTCGACGACGAGCAGACGCATTACCTCAGCCATGTGCGGCGCCTCGGAGTCGGTGACGAGGTGCTGCTGCTCGGCGGCGACGGTCAGGCGGCGCGGGCCGCGATCGTGCACGGCGAGCCAGGCGCCCTTTGGCTCGAGGTCGCGTCTCCCACGCCGCAGCCACCACCAGCGCTCGAGCTCTCGATCGCGCTCGCGACACCAAAGGGCGAGCGCTCCGATTGGGCGGTCGAGAAGCTCACCGAGCTCGGCGTAGCGCGGATCGTGTGGCTCGCGACCGCGCGCGGCGTCGTGACACCGCGCCAGGGCGGCCACCGCGAGGAGCGCTGGCAAAGGCTCGCCCTCGCGGCTGCACAACAGGCCGGCCGTACCCGTGCCCCGGAGCTTTGCGGCCCGATGCCGCTCTGCGTAGCGCTCGCGCGGCCGGTCGAGTTGAAGCTCGTCGCCGATCCGAGCGGCGAGCCGCTCGTCACCTGGCTCGGGCGGAGTCTCGGCGGCCGCGCTGCCGCGCCGCGCTCGGCGCAAGTGCTCATCGGTCCGGAGGGAGGCTTTTGCGCCGATGAGTTGATGCAGGCGGCCCAAGCTGGCTACACTGCGGTCGGTCTCGGCGGTCTTATCTTGCGCGTCGAGACCGCGGCGGTCGCCGCCGCAGCCGTGCTCGCAGGTGTTGCTGTGCCGAGCGCTAGTGCGTAAGTAACGCAAACGGAATCGTTGCTCATGTCACGCATTGCCTGCCCAAACTGCGGTTTTATGAACTTCGCCATCTCGGCGTACTGCGGTCGCTGCGAGCGGCCGCTGCCACGCGAAGGTGCGATCCCGGCCCGCGGCGTGGTCACGTCCATCGGGCTCGCGAGCCAGCGGCGCGCTGCCCTAGCCGACTCGGGTGCGCTCGACGAAGACGAGCAACCGGCTCACAGCACGACGCCCCGCGAGACTCACCTCGGCCCGCCCCCCCCCGCGCCACGCAGCGCAAACGCGGTGCCGCGCGGGGCGGCACTCCTGTCGCGCGAACCGAGCGGCGCAGCAGGATCGAATGGCCAGGCGGGCGTGCGCTACTACGACGGGCCGCCGCCGGCTGCCCATGCCCATGTCGCTTCCACTCCCACTCCCACTCCCACTCCCGCGCCCGAGTTGGCGCCCACTCTCGCGCCCGCGCTCGCAGCGGCCGCACTCGAGCGCGAGCAGAAATCGCCGACGGCCATACCGACGCAACGCGCGGCTGCGACGCTGGTCGACGAGACCACGCGGCTCAATGAAGCCACGCTCCTCGACGAGCCCACGGAGGTCGAGCGCCCCCTGGCCACATTCGAGCGAACCGTGCAGCCGACCCTCGTGCAACCACGGGTAGCCGATCTCGTGCCCGCGCCCGCGCTGCCCGAAGATCTCGCGACCGTGGCGGCGTCGCCCGCCCCCATCGAGATCGGCGCGAAGGAGCGCAAGGCTGCCCTGCGCCGGCGCGGTCCCAACATCGCCGACGATCGCGACGATGCCGAGGTTCCAGTGACGGTTCCGGGAAGCCTTCGGCTCGGCCTCGCCCGCCTCGTCGACTGCGCTCTCGTCGCGGCGGTCGGCGCGCTCGCCTTGCTCGGTGAGGCGAGCCTGATTGGGGCCACATTTGACGGCCCAGCCAACCGCTGGCTCGACCAGATGGCCGATTGGCTCAACCTCTACCGCGCGATGGTCATCCACTCGCTCGTCCTGACGATCCTCTTCGCGTGCGGCTATAGCGTCGTCTGCGCAGTGCGCGGCGGCCAAACGCTCGGGCGCATGCTCACCGACACGGTGCTCGTACAGCGCTCGGGCGCCCCTTCACGCAATTGGCTGCTGGCGCTGCGCGCCGTCGTCGGGCTCGGCTCGGCGGCGCTGTGCGGAGCCGGCTTCTTCTGGTCGATAGTCGACCCCTATCATCGCACCTGGCACGACCTCGCCACGGGAACCGTTACCGTGCGTCGGCACGTCCGGCTCACATGATGCGCCTAGGGCGGCACCTGCCGAATTCGGTAGGCGTACAGATAGTGATCGGCGCTCGTCACGTAGACATGATCGCCAGCGACGACGGGGTCAGACTCGATCTTGCCCTCGGTTGCATGTTGCCAAAACAGCGCACCGCTGCTGCGCGATAAGACGTAGATGGTGCCGTCGCCGCTGCCACCCGTGGCCACGAGCAGATTCTGGTACACCGCCGGCGTACTGACCACCGGCCCCTTCGTCTCGAAGCGCCACAAGAACGCCCCGGTCTGCGCCGCGAGCGCGTAGACGTGGCGGTCGTTGCTGCCCACATACAGCACGCCATCGGCCAACGCTGCGGTCGAGTTGACCCAATCGCGCGTGGCGTACTGCCACAGAACGCTCGGCGCCGTACCCTCGGCAGTCGACAGCTCGAGCGCATAGATGACCGTGTCGTTGCTGCCCGTGTACAAGATCCGCTCGGCGACAATGGGCGTCGAGGTCACGGCCGCACCAGTCGCAAAGCGCCACAGCAGTCGGCCGTCACTCACGCCGAGAGCATAGATGTGGCCATCGAGGTTGCCGATGTAGAGCACACCCGCCGCAATCACCGGTGAGGAGTAGGAAAAATCGCCAACCTCGGTCGTTGGGTCCGCGCTCACGCCGGCGGCCGGAGGGATGCTCGGAATCGCGAGCGTGCGCGTCGCACTAACGACCTTGCGCGGCGCGCCAATCTCACCGGCAACGACCTCGGCCGCGAGCGCCGCCAAGGCCTCCTCGAGCGGCGGCTCGGGCGGCGGGAACGTCCAGCGCTGCGCGCCGCTCGCCGCGTCGAGCGCGTAGACGTGGCCATCGTAGCTCGAGAGAAACACGCGCCCGCCTTCGTAGAGCGCGTCGCTCTTGATACGGTCACGCGTGGCGAACTTCCACACTTCTCGGCACGCCGCGTCGATGGCGTAGAAGATATAGTTCGTGCTGCCGAAGAAAATGAGCGCACCGTCAGTCGCCGGCCGACCGATGACCTCACCGCGCGCCTCGAAGGTGCAGCGCAAATCGCCATTCGGCTCGACAAGACTGACACCGCGCTCGTGGCCGACCGCGATGAACTTCGACGTCACGAGAGGCGTGCACAAGCTCGCGGCCGCAAGATCGACCTTCCAATCGAGCGACACCGGCCGCGAACAAGCTACGCCGAGCGCTGCGAACGCCAATCCGGCATACGACATGATGGACAGCCGACGCACGGCGCCAGCGTATCCGACCGAAGGCGAGAGTCCAAGAGCCGCGCGCCGCGCCGCGTCGGGGCGACAGGTGGCGCGCCCCCACAGGCTCGTCTATAGTGCGGAGGCTATGACCCAGTATGTCGAAATCGAGAACACGGCGGCCCAGTATCTCGAGTTCATGATTCACGGCTTCATGAACGGGCTCATCACGCTGCAAGAGCTCGAGGGCATAAGCGACGAAGAGATGGAGACCATCTACGCGCTTGGCTACAACTTCTTCACCTATGGCAAGTACGACGCCGCCAAGGACATCTTCACGGGCCTGACGGCCTACGCCCCGTATACGCCGCACTACTGGCGCGCGCTCGGCGCCGTCAACCAACAGATGAAGGACTATCCCGAGGCCATCGCCGCCTACGACATGGCGATCGCCAACGACGAGAACGATGTCGTCTCCTACGTCTACCGCGGCGAATCGAACATCCTCGCCGGCAACGTCGATGCGGGCCTCGGCGATCTCAACAAGGTGCTGCAGATCGGCGGGCAGTATCCGCAGTTCGGCCCCTGGGTGCAGCGCTCGCAGTTGCTGCTCAAGCTACATCCCGGCACCTAGGCGTTCTTGCCCATCGTCATAGCCTGCACGCGCGTATCCCAATCGTGCGCGGAGAAGCCGAGCTTGCGCACCGCCTCGCGTTGCACCGGCGTCAGATTGATGAACGCCGTGAACATCAGGCGCGGCCACTGCGCAGCGGGCGTCTCTTTGGTGTCCCACGCCTGCTGACCCCAACCGAGGTTCTTCAAGAGCGCCTGCTCGGGCTTGGCGAGTTCTTTCCAGCGCGTCGCGAAGATGTCGGAAAGAGCGCGGATGCTACCCGGATCCTTGACCAGCATCTTGCCGGTGTAACGCTCATTCTGCACGGCCGCGTTGGCCGCGGCGCTCGATGCGCCCTCGTCGGCAGAGGGTGGCTTGACCACCGCCCCCTGTGTGCCGCCGAGATCACGGTCGAAGGTGCGCTTGATGCCCCAGCCGTCGGTCTTACCGACCGTCACGCGCGCCGAGGCAGCCGCGACGTCGGTCACCGAGGCCGCCGACGCCGACTGCGGGGCCGCCGCGAGCGCGACGTTGCCGAGTAGCTGCTGGGTGAGCTGCGCCGTCACTTGTTGCGCGACCTTCAACGCCACGGCCTCGGCCACCTGCGTCGCGCGCTCGGCAGTCATCGGTCCCTGGCTGAACTGCGAGACGGCCTGCGAAACGTGCGCCTCGAGCGCCCCGCTACTCTCTGCGAGGCCCGCCGCTGCGCTGCGCTGTGCTACCGCTCGCGCAGGTGAGCTCGGCATCGCTGACGCGCGCGACGCCGAGAGCGCCCCACCGGATGCAAAGAGCTGCGCCGCACGCGCGCCACCCTGCTCGGGTCGGCAATACGCCGGCTGCGGGCCGCGTGGCCGCTCGGCCTTGGCCTTCTGACGCGCCGCGCGTTCACCAGGCTTTAGGCGCTTGTTGCGCAGCTCACGCGATTTTTGCTGGTGCAGCTTGAGCAGGCCCGTGCGCTTTTGCCCGAGGTCCTTCATGCGCCCATCGAAGAGCGACTGGTTCTCGGAGTCGAGGTTCGAGACATCGACCGCCGGCGGCTCACGAAAGCACATGACCGCGTTCACGTCGTCCAAGTACTTCGCCTTGTTGAGCTGCTTGCCGCCCTGCTCGTAGATGCGATCGAGCTGGTTGCAGTAGTTCAAGAGCTGCGCGCGGTTCTGCGAGCGCGCGTGAGCCGCCTCTTCGTCATCGAGCCCCTCGGTACTCACGAAGCGCGGTGCCGTCGGCATCGGCGACCGCTTGGCCTCGCGCATGGCCGCGCTCGCGTTGATAGTCCCCGCGCCGCTCTGCGCCTGCGTCGAGAGCTTGTTCAAGAACTTGGTCACTTGCGCCGAGCGCGTCGGAAACTCGGGTGAGCGCAGGGCTTGCGTGGAGGTTTGCACGAGCGCCTGGATGTCGCTCGGCCGGCCCGAGCCGACCGTGGCGAACCAGCGCCCCTTGTTCTGCGCCGACTGCGCGTTCAACTTTGGCTCGTGCGCCAAGGCCTCGAGGCTGTCGTGCACCTCGAGCTTGCCACTCGCCTTGATGAGCGTGTCGGTGGCGCTGGCACGCGCGCTCGCCGGCAGACCCCGCACGCCCGGCTTTTGCACGAAGGAATCGACGCTCGCCATGGCGCTCGCGTCCCCATTGGTGCGCTGCACCATGTTCATGGCCGAGCGCTGAGTGCGCGCCGGCATGCTCGCCCCCGAGAGCGAGCCCAACATGTCGCCGGCCTTCTTGACAGAATCGAGCTGGCCCTTCTGCGCCTGCTTTAGGCCCCAGCCGAGGTACTGATTCTTGGCCTGCGCGTCGGCCTTCGGCGACTGCATGAAGCGGCTCTGCAGCATGGCGCTCGCCGGCTTCTCGGTGGCGTGTGGGTTCTCGAGCACGCCCGCGTGCAGCGTGCCCATCTGCTGACTCGTGTTGATGGCCCGGCCGAAGCCTGGCTGGGCGCTCAAGCGACCGAGCGCCTGACCGGCATCGGTGGCGCGCTGCGGCGCGTGCGCCATGGCCTCGCGAAACAAGTTCTTCTGCGCCTGCGTCAGCTTGCCCTGCAACTGCGCGTTGTCGTTCCAGCCGCGCAAGGCGTTCGCCGCCTCGGGGCCGGCGTCACCGCCGATGACGCGCTGCAAGCGCTGCTGCGTGTCGCTCTCGCGCGCGAAGGTCTCGCGCTGCACGACGCTCTGCTTGAGCTGATCGTGCTTCTCGGCGACCTTCTTGTCGGCGGCGCGTCGCACCGCGGCGTCTTTGTCGTCGTCGGCGAGCTTTTCTTGGAGTTGCTGCGCGCCTTGCTGCACCGAGAACTGCACGTCCGCTGGGAGCAACGTGTTGCCCAAATCGACATTGATTCTTTCGATCGCCATGGCCGCACTCTCTTCAACAAAAAGGGCCAGGGCGAGCACCTCGCCCACCCCGGCCCATATTTTCGCGTCCCGTCGGCCGCGCCTACCCGCCGATCTTACGGATGACGGCCATCGCCGTGTCGTGCAACATCTTCGAGATGTTCGACATCATCTGCAAGGTCTGCTGCTGCTTTTGCAGCACGTTTTGAAGATCTACGTTGGCGAGCTGCGCGTCATCCCCCACCGAGTTGAGCTTGTCCTCCATGCTCTTGATGTAGGTGTCGAGCTTGCCCTTGGTGCTGATATCCTCACCAGACACCTCGCCGGCCGCGACGCCCGACCCACTGTACTGGAGCGTAAAGTCCTGCCCCGTGTAGGGCGGTTCCAAGGCCGCGGTGTCGGCGGCACCAGCGTGTTTGCTGAGCTCCGCACGGGCACGCGTCAGCTCGGCGCGGATCGACTTCTTCAGATCGTTGAAGAACTGCACCTTCTCCGCGTAGAAGCGCAAGTCCTCGGTGGTCTGCATGTAGGACTCGCGCAAGACTTCCTGCACGAGGGCGTTCACGTCGCCGCCGCCACCGGTCGTGGCCACTTCGCTCACGAAGCTGCTCCAGCGACTCTGCAACTCGGCCGACGGCCCGCCCGTCAAAGCCGCCGCGCCGATCTGCTTCATCTCGTAGCGCTGCTGCGCTGTCAGGTTGAGCGTGGTGCTCTCGCCGCTCGACAAGAGGCCGCTCGCCTTGGCGAAGTCCTGACCAAAAATCGTGGCGCCGAGATCGCCGCTGATCCCGCTGATGCCCGCCAGTGCGCTAGGAGCGCTGGCCGGGGTTGTGGATTGTTTGACCGGACTCGGGCGAAATTCACCCGGCCCGGGTACGTGACCATTGATCGAGGTAGCCATTTACGTTCTCCAGAAGAAGATGCGTTGGGTGATGTAAGCCGTACGAACGCCGCAGCGTCACAGCGCTGATCGCGCCCAGGGACGCTACACTTTCGGCCCTCACTACTCGACCGGGATGCCGCGCGGCACGGCCGCAGTCTGGCCGAAGACGAGCTTGCGCTTCTCGACAGCGCTCGGATCTTCGGCCGCCAAGGAATCCGCCCCCGACGAGCGGGGAGCCGCGGCGTCGCGCGCCGTGTCGGCGATCTCGCGCGCCTGCTTGATCTGCGCCTCGAGCGCCGCGCGATCGTTTTCTTTGGCTTGCGGCAGCTTGGTATTCTGCAAGTCCACGAGCTCGGCCTCTTTAGCGTCGATCTCCTTCTTCTTGGCCTCGATGCGCGCGCCGATGCCGGGGAGCTTAGCTTGCAGGGCATCCATCTTCGACTGCCAAGCCGTCATGGCCGCTGGCGTGGCGGCAGCCCCGGTCGGCTTTGCCGCCAGATGGTCACGAATATCGTTCGACGCGGCCTGCAGCTCGGCGATGAGCGACATGAGGTCACCCGACAGGGCGGTCAGTTGCGCCGCTGCGCCTTGGATCTGCCCGATCACGCCGTCGGCCGAATTCGGTGCGGTGTTGACGCGACTGAGGTCCGTGCTGCTCTTGACGTTGCCGATGGTGCTCATGAGAAACCCCTTTCAATGCTGTGAAAAGAAACCTGACAACCTGCAACCTGCCAAACTTTTGACCCCAGCTAACGCTTGAAGACAAACGTCCGCTGGAGGTTTAGCTCACGCGAAACTCCCCTACTCATCTTTTGCGCTTCACCTACTGCGTGGTTACTTCTTTCGGTAACTTTCTGCACACCGCCGGCGAGCTGCTGCTCGTTTATCTTGCCTTTGTCTACCTGCACCGACCTCGCCTCACCTGCGACGACGAGGCCGGTGGCGAGCAGCTTTTGCCCGGGCGGCACGCCAGCGCCGAGGTCTATATTGAATAGATTCTTGACGCTCGTGGTCACCTCTTCGAGCGGCAGCGGCTCAGGAGGCGGCCGATCGGCGAGGAGCTGCAACTTCGCGACGCCATCTTCCGTTGGCATAAACGAGCTGCCCGTGATGGCCTCGCCCATGGCCTCGGGGGAGCCGGCCTTCGCCGCCTCGCCGAGCTGTGTGCCTGCCAAGGTCAGGTGCTCTTGCGCGCCGTCGAGGATCTCGGGCGACCAGACCTCGGTGTCCTCGTCGTCGTCGGGGATCGGGATGGGCGAGCGCGACGAGTCGCCGATATCGAGGCCCTTGCCCTGCTTCTTCTGCGCCCGCTGGAACCCAGCCTGCTGGGCGATGCGCGCCGCGTCTTGCGCCGAGACCTTGGGCTGGCCTTGCTGCTGCGCGACCTTGGCCTTCTCGACCTGACTGAGCTCGGGCTTCTGCGGCTGCGGCTGGGGTGCGATCTGCCCCGGTACGAAGCCGGCACCGCCACTACCCCCACCGCCGATCTGATTGGCCATGGGATGACACTACAGCTCGATGCCGCGAACTTTCAAGAGCGCGCGGGCACGGTTGACCCACTGCGTGTAGTAGCCGAGCGGCTGGCCAATCTCTACGGCGCGGCGCAAATCCGCCACGCCGTCGTCGGCCATGCCCGAGCTCAGCTTGCTCTCACCGCGGTAGGTGTAGCTCACGACGTCGTTCAGGTTGGTCGTCAGCGCCATATCGTAGGCGACGATCGCCTCCTTGTACTTCTTGAGCGCTTGGTTGGCGGCGCCAGCGGCGCGCCAGTACTTGCTCATGAACGGCTTGTAGAGCGTCAGGACCGAGAAGATGTTCAGGGCCGGCTGGTACTTGCCGTAGTTGTACAGGTAGTGGCCCATCAAGAAGATGACCTCGATCTCTTTGTCGTCGAGCTGCATGAGCTCGGCGAGCGTGACCTCGCCACGCAGAAACTTCTTGGCCACGAACTCGACGAGCCGGGCAAAGGTGGCGACTACGCTGTCATTGGCCATCGATGATCGTGCCTCAGTTGGTCTTGGCGCGCGCGGCGGCGTTATTGAGCGATTGCATGAGCGCAAGCGCGGCGGCGTGATCGGGCGCGATGCGCAGCACGGCCTTGAGCCAGCGCTGCGCTTCGTTAGCGTCACCCTTCTCGGCAAAGAGCGCCGCCACCTCAGCCGACAGATCCGCGATGTAGCGTTTATAGTTGCCGTCGATGTGCTTTGGCGTCAGGCGGATCGCTTCTTTCATCTCGGCGATCGCACGCTCGAAGTCGCCGGCGCGGCGCGCCTCATCGGATACAAAGACATGGCTCGTAGCCAAGACCCACGGCGCACAGGCGTTACAGGTGCCAGGCGCCGCCTGCAAGTACCAGTAGCCGCTCACGTAGCCGGTCTCGTACTTGGTGGTCATCAAGCACTCTTTGGGGTGGTCGTAGAAATCGGGCAGCTTAAAGAGCGCGTGCCCGAGCTCGTGCGCCACAATGAACGCACCGATGACCTCGTAGCGTTCTTTGGGCCGTAGCGTCTCGACGCCCTCTTCTTGAAAGAAGGGCATCTCGGTGGTCATCGAGAAGGTCGAGCTCACCATGGCGCGGCCGCGCATGGCCCGGCGCGCGGGGGAGGAGAGCGCCGCACCGCCCACCTTGCACTTTTGGAAGATGCTGTGCGGAAAGGGCTCGGAGCCTAGGTCGTAGAGGATAAAAACGTTGGTGAGCACGAGATCGGCTTCGTCTTGATGGCGCATCGCGCACACCCAACGCACGTACGAGCGCTCGTCCATCTTTTCGGGCGATAAGAGCGACGAGCCGTCGGGCAGCTTGAGCCCCTGAATGAGCGCCACCTTGCGGTCGAACTCCTCGAGCAACTTCTTGGCGATGACGGCGTAGTCGGTGAGCCCCTTGCGTTCGGGCTCGGGAAAGAAGGCACGCAGCTCGTCGATCTTCCACTTGCCGAGGAACTGCTGAACGAGATCGAGCGGCACGTCTTGCGCGCGCCGGGCGCCCGGGCGCACGCGCAACGGCTCGTAGTCGGCGAGACAACGATCGCCAGCGGGCGCGTGCGTATCGAGGAAGGTCTTGATGTCGCGCGTGCCCTTCATGCGAAACGACAGACCGCGAAAGCCGAGCTTGTCGGCCACAGTGGCGCGCGCTTCGTCGAGGATGGCTTGGGCCTCGGCATCGCCGACCGGCAGAAAGTCGGGGTCGTTGACGATGAGGACATCGAGCGCCAGGGGCACGTCGGGGAGGCTCACTGGCGCCGGCGTGGGCATAGGTGCCGGCGGGGCGGACGCGGCGATCGGCGGATGAGCGGGGGCGGGCAGGGCGGACGCAGCGCTCGGCGGAAGCGCGGGAGCGGGAGCGGGAGCGGGAGCGGGAGCGGGAGCGGGAGCGGCGGCGGGAGCGGCGGCGGTGGCAGCAGGGGTGGAAACAGCAGCGGGGGGACCGAGGACGCCAGCTTCGGTGATGGCCCACGCGGCGTTGCCGAGCAGCGCCGCACCTACAGCGACGCCGGCCGCGATCCACCTCGTGCGCTTCATCGCAGTCATTACCGCCCCGAGTGTGCAACGTTGTCAAGGAATGTGTGCGCGCATCGCCGTCGCGCGCCTACATCGGGGGCAGATGTGATCCTGCAGGGCCGCAACGATTGCGCGATGTTCCGCAAAACTTGCGATGTAAGGTCACCACGAAGATGCGCTATCCTCGTACAAAGACGAGCAAAGATGATCGCATCCGGCCTGGCACACGCGCTGCATGTCGAACCCGTCGGATTAGAAGGAGTCACTATGGCCATTCTCTCGCCACCCCGCCCGGTCGTGCCACGAAGTGAGCGCGGCATGGCGCTGCTCATTGTCGTGGTGGTCCTCATCGTCGTGCTCGCTGGCGGTCTCGCTGCGATCTCGCTGTCGAGCGGCGAGCTTTCGGGCGCGGGCGGCTATCGCGGGCGGGCGGGTGCCCAGGCCTGCGCGCAGGCGGCGGTCGAGAAGATCCGCGCCAAGCTATCGAACCCCGTCGCGCCCACGGCCGCCGACATCAACGAGACGCTCACCGTGGCGGGCGGCACGCTCATCCTGCGCTCCGGCCATATGGGTGTGGCCGGCAGCAGCACCGACGGCGCGTCAACCAACCTCGATGCGACGAGCTACGACGCCGCGAGCATGTTCGACGGCGAGGCGCTCACGAACCGCCTGGCCGGCGGCGGCGGCAGCGGCGGCTTGCAGGTCAAGAGCCTCGTCGCCACCTGCTCGGGCCCGGGCTTTGGCGAGGTCGAAGTGCAGGTCATCCTACGCTACGGCGTACCGACGGGAAGCTAGGAGAAGCGTATGCGCGTTGCTTGGTCTTACACTCTGTCGAGTCGCCGCATCGCGGCGCCGCTGCTTGCGCTCGCGCTCACCTTCGCGCTCGCAAGCGACGCCCGCGCCGACGACCTCGATCTGCTCAATTCGGGGGGCGGCACGGCCTGCGGCGGTCGCGGCCCGCCCCCCAACATCGTCTTCTTGTTCGACACCTCGGGCTCGATGAACAACCTCGTGTGCGAAGACATGTCGGGCACGAGCGACTGCTCGACCTCGACCTTGATCGCACACACGGCACCGAACAGCGCCAAGGTGTGCGAGAACTCGGTGTTCAAAGCGCTCAAGGGCCCCGACACGAACGGCGACGGGCAGCTCGACCTCTACCGCTCGGCGTACAGCCCAACGGACGGCACGACGTGGGTCGGCTCGCTCTACCCCATCTACGACGAGCGCAAGAGCGGCAGCAACGACGACTTCTACACGCCGTGGACGGTCTACTCGCACGGCGGCAACAGCGGCTGGACGCTCAAGTACACCGGCACGGGCGGGAGCGTGCAAGCCGAGGTCGACAGCGTCATCACCTCGGCCTGCGGCACCATCACCGATTGCAGCACCAAGTCGCGCTGCATCTACAGCCTGCGCGTCCTTGGCTACTATTGGGAGCCGAGCGGCAGCAGCTGCGCCTCGGGTGACCCGTTGAGCCTGTGTGGCGGCAGTCCGCCTCCACCGCCACCGCCGGCGGGCGGCGGCACCTGCCCGAGCGACGGCAGTCTCGGCACGCCGTGCAGCAAGGACAGCAACTGCGACTCGGGCTTGATTTGCCAGAACAACAGCTGCTCCGAGTGCCAGGATAAGAACGACTGCAACGGCAACAGCTGCAAGTCGAGCAACTGCGCCTACAGCTACTGCTCGGGCCACACCTGCTCGATCATGTCGTGCACGGCGCCCGTCTGCCCGACCGACAAGAGCCTCGGCACGCCCTGCACCAAAGACTCCGACTGCAACAGCGGCCTCAAGTGCGACAACCAGTTCTGCTCGCAATGCAAACAAGACAACGACTGCGGCAACAACCATAGCTGCAAGTCGAGCGGCTGCATCTACAGCTACTGCTCGACGAGCAGCTGCACCATCCCCTACTGCGCACCGGCCAAGGGCAGCAGCACGCCGTCCGGCCCAGGGCAAATCTTCCTCGGCGACTTCCTCAACTTCTACCCGCCGAAGGGCGTCACGCTCATCCGCGAGTTCGTCGACCTCATCACGCACATGAGCGGCGACGTGCGCATCGGCGTCAGCGACTTCAACGACAGCGGCGGCAACATCAAGTTCTCGGTCTCACCGCCCTGCGCGCAGGCCAACGGCGAGGCCTGCTTCGATGGCGACCCAGCGACGGTGTGCTTCAACAGCTCGGACGCCAACCTCATCAACTACCTGTACAACACGCTCGCGTTCTCCGGCTCGACACCGATCGGCAAGGCGCTCGACAACATCGGCGCCTACTACACGACGAGCACCGGCGCCGCGGCGCCCATCTGCAACTACGGCACCGGCAACGGCATGGCGAGCAACTACGTCATCATGGTGACCGACGGCATGCCGAACTCGGACGGTACGAGCGCGAGCTCGTTTCCGCACTCGAACGGTGGCGTCGCGAACTTCCGCGACGGCTTCTACAACGCCAACGGCTACTTCCTCGACGACGTGGCCTCGGCCTTGACGAAGATCGACCACCGCACCGACATCCCCGGCCTACAAGAGGTCGACAGCTATGCGGTCAGCTTCGGCTTGCTCGACGCGACCGACCCGAGCCTGTGCGACGGCTTGCTCGAGCAGACAGCGGCTGCCGGCAAGGGCCGCTGCATTCCGGCGACGAGCGCCGACCAGCTGCGCAACGCCCTGACGCACGTGGTCGCCGAGGTCATCCTGCGCTCGATGGGCTTTACGGCCCCGGGGGTGCAGGGCACGCGCACCACGGGCTCGGTCGCGCTCTCCGATGCGCGCTTTCGCATGTCGTCGACCTTCTCGTTGTGGGAGGGACACCTGTTCTCGTTCAAGGTGTGCGACGAGAAGCTCGGCCGCGAGACCGGCTCGGCTTGCACCTGCTTGCCGGCGCACGGCGCGACCGACGCCATCTGCGTCCAGGACGCCAACAACCAGCCCATCGCCTTCGACAGCAACGGCTATCTTACGTCGAAGCCGCTATGGGACGCAGCGCTGTGCTTGGCCGGCAACCTGGCTGGCACGACGTACAGTCCGCCGGATGGCCCCGATCAGAACAAGCTCGACGTGACGGCCTGCTACACGTCGGCCACCAATCGCGTCATCAAGACGGCCGTTGCGACGCAGGCCTCGGCGACCACGACGCTCGATAACGCCGACGTCATCACCTTTGCAGCGGCGAGTGTCACTACCGGCTCGGCACTGCTGACGGCGCTCGGCGTCACCGGCAACGTGGTGGCGGACGCACAGAAGGTGGTCAATTTCTTCCGCGGCTTCGATGTCTTCGACGCCGATGGCGACACTACGACGAGCACCCAGGACCGCAACCTCAACGAAATACGCGACGGCTCGAACGTGGCGGTCGCCGGCTGGTGGAAGCTGGGCGATATCTTCCACTCCATCCCGAACACCGTGGCACCGCCGAGCGCCGCCGATCTCGGCGTCTGGGGCACGAGCGCCTCCTACAAGGCATTCATCACGGCCAACGCCACTCGGCCGACAGCCATCTTGGTCGGCGCCAACGACGGCATGCTGCATGCGTTCCGTGGCAGCGACGGCAAAGAGCTCTGGGCCTTCATGAGCCCGGAGATGCTACCCAAGCTCAAGGACTCGGCGCACTCGGGCGGCATGCCCGGCTCGAGCCACCCCTTTATGCTCGACGGCTCGGTGACCATTCGCAACATTTGGACCGGCCCCTCGACCGCCACCGCCAAAGACACGGCCGGCAACTCGACCTACTGGAAGACCGTGGCGGTGGTCGGTCACCGCGACGGCGGCAGCACCTACCTGGCCTTCGACGTGACCGACGTCGCCAACCCGCCCATCCTGCTTTGGCAATTCCCACAGCCCTCGATGACCACCGAGGCGACCGAGATGGGCAAGAGCTGGCTCGACACCTATCCGGCCCCGGCCTCGATAGGCCCGATGAGCGTCACCGTGAGCGGCGGCACAACCGACAAGTGGGTGGTGCTCTTGTCGGGCGGCTTCGATCAGCTCGACCGCAAGGGCCGCATGCTGGTCATCCTCGACGCCTACACCGGTGCCATCATGTGGGAGGCCAACTCGACGACCGCGACCGACATGAAGTACTCGTTCCCGGCCACGCCGGTGTTCTACACCGACAGCGGCACGGCGCAGCCCTACATCGCCGGCATCGTAGCCGCCGATCACGGCGGGCAGATCTGGCACATCCCGACGCCCGGGCAGGCGCTGAGTTCTGGCAGGTTCACCTTCACACCGAGCGTCGTCTTCACCGCCGGGCCGCCGGCGCTCACGCCCATCGCGGTCAACACCGACCTCACCCTTACGGCCACTGAATACCAACGCTGGCCGTTCTTCTTCGCGCCGACTCTGACGCGGGCGAACGGCAAGATCCGCGTCATCATCGGCACCGGCGATCGCGACTGGCTCGTACCGAATGCCGGCGCGCCGGCCGCGGTCAAGGGCAACACCGGCTACACCTGCACCGACCGGCAGCGCCTGTACTCAGTCGGCATCGAGCGCTGCGGCTCAGGGCCGTGCGACGAGAGCAATCTGACCGAGATCATCGTCAACGAGTCGGGCGTCGGCTCGACCTACGCCGCGACGGACGCGCTCGGCTGGTTCTACCAGCTCTCACCAGGCGAGAAGTCGGCGGCGCCGTACAACATCCTGCACGGCTATGCGATGTACAGCACGTTCCTGCCGACGACCGCCTGCGGCGCCTCGGTCACCTGCGACTCGGGCAGCAAGGGCGAGGCGCGCATGTACACGCGGCACTTCGTAAGTGGCAAACCGCTCGACTGGAACGACAACGGCAGCCTCGTCGGCGAGACCTATGTGACGACCGGCCAGGGCGTACCGACCGCCCCGTCGGTGAGCGTCGGCGTCAGCGCCGCCGGGGCCACGCCTACCATCTTCGCTGGTGGCAGCGACAGCGGTCTGTTGAGCCGCTCGGCCGGTAGCTTGTCGAGCGAGATGGCGCAGGAGATCATGCGCTTCGAAGTCTCGCGTGAGGTGCACGACGCGCTGCACTAGCGCAGGTTGACGCCCCGCGCCCGGCGGCGGAAGGTACGAAGGACGAACTCGTGATGACAGCCCCCCTACATACGCGCACGCTCGCAGTGACGGCCCACGAGCGTACGCCCACGCTCGTGAAGACAGTCCACGGGCGGACACGCGCGCTCATGAGGATGGCCCACAGGCGTACGCCCACGCTCACGAGGACAGCCCACAGGCGTGGACGGGCGCGCGGCTTCACGCTCATCGAGCTCATGTTCGTCGTAGCGCTCATCGGCATCTTGGCGGGCCTCGCCGCGCCGAACTTGATGCACATGTCGCGGAAATTTTCTCTCAACGGCGCGACGCGCGATTTCTACGCCGCGCTCGTCGAAGCGCAGAGCTTGGCGCGCAGCCAGGGCAAGACCTACCGCTTCACCGTGACGCGGGCGTCGCCGCCGAGCTGGACCCTCGAGCAGTGCACCACGACCACCTGCACCGCGCGCACGCTCGTGCGCCAGCACACGGTCGGCCAGGCGGGCGTCATCTTCAAGCAGGGCGGCTTCGGGGCCGAATTTCCGGCACCGTTCGCGACCGTACCGAACGACGCCTGGTGTACGGCGTGCGGCGCCGACTCGAACAGCAGCGGCTACCTCGACTTCACACCGAATGGCCGAGTCGTCGGCGGCGACGGCGACACCACGGGCTCGTTTACTCTCGGCGACGTCCAGGACGCGCTCGTCGCCGTGCGCGCTGTGGCCTTCATCGGCCGCACGGGCGACGTGCGACTGTTCTAACAGGTGGCGACGATGATCATGCAGAGAGCCCACATTTCATCCGAGCGCGGCACGACGCTCATCGAGGCCATGATCGCCGCGGCGGTCATGACGGTCGGCGTGCTCGGCCTCGTGCCGCTGTTTTACCGCAGCGTCGAGGGCATCGCCGTCGCCTCGAAGATTACGCAAGCAACCTCACTCGCCGAGAGCAAGCTCGACGAGCTCGCGCGCCTGCCCTATGCCGCGTCGCAGCTCGATGTCGGTGCGCACACCGAAGGCGTCTCCAACATCCTGTCGACGGGCCTGACATTGTCGCCGGGGGTGACCACGGCGAGCGCCTATGGCGCCACCGATGGAACGTTCGCGCGCTCGTGGGCGGTCACCGGCATGGACTACAGCAGCACCTATCCCGGCGATGACTACAAGCTCATTACGGTGACGGTGTCGTGGTACGACAACGGGGCGAAGCGCATGCGCTCGGTGTCGCTCACCGGCGGTAAGGCGATCCTCGAATGAACAAGCACCAGGATATCGCCGCGGACGCAGGCGGGATCCGCGCGACCGAGCGCGGCATGTCGCTCATCGAGCTGATGACCTCGCTCGCCATCTCGATGGTCATCGTCAGCGCGGCGATGATGATCGTCATCGCCGCGGTCAAGAGCGGCCGCGGCTCGCAGGACCTCTCCGACCTGCAGCGCGGCGGACGCATCGCGCTGTCGGTGCTCGCCGACGAGATCGGCAAGGCCGGCCTCGGCCTGCCGCGCCGCCTGGCCTTCGCGTCGGGGAGCGCGACCGGCCTCAAGGTGGCCTCGGTCGATCTCATCCGCGAGTGGAAGGTGGCGGGCTCGAGCGCGGGGGCGATTACGCTCGCCGCCTTGTCAGACGTCACGCCGCCGCTCAACCCGACCGGCGCCGCCGACACCGGCCTGCGGCTCGGGCAGTGGCTGTTCCTCTTCAAGAGCGCGACGATAGACACCTCGACGGCGGGCAGCAACCACGGCCACGGCATGGTGCAGCTCACCGCGGCGCGCGCGGCCAATACTACGGCGCTGCAGGTCGCGACCACGAGCAACTTCTCGACCTTGCAGCCGGACTTCAACCTCGCCCAGACGTGGGGGGCCGGACACGACCTGTCGCTCATGCGCGCCCACGTGGTCGAGTTCGCGCTCAACACCAGCCTTACGGATCACCCGTATATGACCATCACCGAGGACGGCAGCAACCCGGTGCCGGTGGTCACGGACGTGGACGGCGTCGGCGGCCTCAAGTTCGCCTACTTCATCGACGCCAACTGCGACGGTCAAAGCGACGACCTCAACGCCGATGGCGTCATCGACGAGAACGACACGGTGACCTCACCCTTTGTCGTGCGCCTCGCTCCCTGCGACCCGGCGGACAACACGGACGTCATGGTAACTGCCGTGCGAGTGACCGTGGTGCTGCGCTCGAGCAGCGTCGACCCTGGGCGTGGTGACTACCGCCGCGCCTCGTTCTCGCAGACCATCCCGACGCGCAATATCAATACGCGCGCCACGCAGTTCATCTTCGTCGACAATACGGGAATCTAGCGCGCTCGGCACAAGAATGGGCGGCGAGGTCACGTTGACCGACGCGGGTCGGACTCTGATGACGGCCGAGCGAGCGACTGGAGTTGAGCGGACTCGCGCATGAGGACCGCAGATCGAACGGGCAAAGAGCGCGAGGATGAGGGTGAGGGTGAGGACGGGCATGGGCAAGAATACGGTTAAAGGCAAGGACGAGAGCGGGCGAAGGGTCCTCGGCGAAGGCAAGCATCTGCGGCTCATCGACGCGAACGGCTGGGAGATGGTCGAGCGCCGCAACATCAGCGGCATCGTGGTGCTCATCGCGATGACCATCGAGGGCGAGCTCGTCTTGGTCGAGCAGGAGCGGCCGCCCGTTGGCGCCCGGGTCATCGAGCTGCCGGCGGGTCTCGCGGGGGACCTGCCAGGCAGCGAGGACGAGGCTCTGCTCGGCGCGGCGCAGCGCGAGCTGCTCGAGGAGACAGGCTACGCGAGCGACGACTGGCAGGCCGTCACGGCAGGGCCGGTCTCGCCCGGCCTGTCGAACGAGGTCATCACGCTGTTCCTCGCGCGCAACGCGGTGCGGGTTGGCGAGGGGGGCGGCGACGAACACGAAGACATCGAGGTGCACGTCGTACCACTCGCGCACGCGGCCACCTGGCTCGAACAGCGCCGTCTCGAGGGCACGGCCGTTGACCCGAAGGTCTATGCCGGTCTGTACTTCGCCGAGCGCAGCGCTCGGACGGCCGTAAAGGACGACTGAACGACAGCCGCCTTAGCCTTACCGCGGCTCGCGGCAGCGCACACCGGCCACGCTGAGGGGGACCGGGTCGCTGGCTGGGCCGTCGGCGCGCGCGCGGTCGAGCGCGGTCGCCTCGGGCGCGCCGCCGGCGTCACGCGCCTCGCCCACCGAGTGTGCGAGCTTGCGCCGCGCCTCGGCTTTGGCGCCGTGGCTCGTGCCGGGTTGCTGCTCGCTCAGCGTCTTGAGGCGCCCGACGGTGTCGCGCAGCCCTTCGAGCCGCTCGCCGACGTCGTCTTGACAGCACAGGTCGCGGATCGTCGCCATCGGGGCGTGCAAGATCTTGTTGACGACCGCGCGGGTGGCGCGATCGACGGCGGCGCGCTCGACCTCGGACAAGCTGCCGGCGAGGCGGGCGAGCTCGGCTTGGCGAATGGCCTCCGCCGAGTCGCGCAGGGTGGCGATGAGCGGCCCGGCCTCGCGCGTGCGCTGCCAGACGAACAGGTGCTCGATCTCCTCGTCGATGATGGCCTCGACGTGGGGGACCTCTTTCTTACGCCGGCCGAGGTTGCTGTCGACTACGTGGCGCAGGGCTTCGATGTCATTGACGAAGACGTTCGGCAAGGCATCGACCTCGGGGCTGACGTTGCGGGGCAGGGCGAGGTCGAGGATGGCGAGCGGCCGGCCGCCGCGATGCACGAGGGCGCGGTGCAACAACGGCACGTCGAGGATGGGGGCCGCGGCGCGCACGGCGGTAGCCACGACGTCGGCCTCAGCCACCGCCTCGACGAGTTTGTCCCACGGATAGGCTGCACCACCGAGCCTCTTCGCCAACTCCTCGGCGCGCGCGAGCGTGCGGTTGACGATGATGAGGCGCTTCGGGGTCGCCGCGGCGAGGTGCTCCGCCAAGAGGCGGCTCGTATCACCGGCACCGATGACGACGACCGTGCGCTTGGTGAGCTCGGAGAAGACGCGCGTCGCTAGGTGCACGGCGGCGCTCGCCACCGACACCGCGCCCTCGCCAATCTCGGTCTCGCTGCGACTGCGCTTGCCGGCCACGATGGCCGCGTGCACCATGCGGTGAAACCACGGGTCAGGCTTAAAGTGCGTGCAGCTCTTGTCGTAGGCATCGCGCACCTGACCTAAGATCTGCGCCTCGCCGAGCACCATGGAGTCGAGCCCCGAGGTGACGCGAAACAAGTGCTCGATGCCCTCGCGACCGTGCGCCCGATACAGGTGCTTGTCGGGCGGCAGACGCTCTGCGCCAACGATCTCGCGCAAGATCGTAAGCAAGTGGTCGCCGAGCGGGCCTTCGCAGGTCTTGAGGCCGTAGAACTCGGTGCGATTGCAGGTGGAGAGCAAGAGGGCTTGGCTCATCTGCCCATCGGCGCGCAGGTGCGCATAGAAGGCGTCGACTTCCTCGGGTGCCATCGCCAGCCCCTCGAGCACGGAGAGCGGCGCCGTGCGATGGCTGATGCCGAGCAGCTCGAAGCAGCGCGGCGCGGGATCTGGGACGGCGTAGGTCATGATTGAAAGGTGTGAAACGACCAAGGCAGGACCGAGCCGGCCATGGCGATGACGGCCACCGCGAAGGCCACGAGCGACGCGTACACCGTGCGCGCCCCGCGCCAGCCGAGCGGAAAGTAGGCCGCCACGGTGGCCGCGTAGACGATCCAGGCGAGGACCGAGGAGATGAACTTCGGGTCGGAGTAGAACCCGGGCACGAGGCGCACAGCCATGAGCGTGCCGAGGCCGAGCGCGAGCGAGAGAAAGACCCAGCCGAGCAGCGCCGCGCCCATGCCCATGTTGGCGAGCACGTTGAGCGAGGGCAGACGGTCGAACAGCAGACCGAAGCGCTTGCTCTTGAGCGTACGGTAGAGCAGCGCGTACATGACGCCGTAGACCGCGCTCACAAAGAACGCCGAGTAGCTCAAGACGGCGCAGATCGTGTGCACGCCCCACAGTGACGTCTTGGCGAGCAGCGCCGCTTGGTTCGCGGGCGAATGCGAGAGCAGCGCGGAAGCAGCGAGCTGCACCAAGGTTGCCATGCCGACGAGGAACGCCCCCGTCTCCTTGGCGCCCTGCACGCGCTCGACATAGAGGTACACGGCCGCGATAGCGAACGCCATGACGCTCAACATCTCGCCCGGGTTCGACAGCGGATAATGGCCGAGGTGAACGCCGCGCGCGATGAGGAAGGCGCCGTGCGCGCCGAGCGTGGCGAGCAAGACCGGCGTACAGGTGCGCGCCGCGAACGGTTCATGCCGCACGAAGTGCACCGAATAGTTCGCGGCGGCCAAGCCGTAGAGCAAGGGCAGCAAGGCCGTCAGTAGGTCGAGCAACATGACCATGGTGCAGCGCCCTCCATAGGCCCGACCAAGCGCGCGCGTCAACCATCGCCCGCTGTTGCCGCACCGCAGGCGCAGCTGGATCTACCGCATCACCTAGGAGGCGAGCCGGGACAGGTTGGCCACGGCGTGTCGCGCGATCTCGAAGTAGCGCGGGTCCAATTCAACGCCGATGCTTTGGTATCCAACGGCCTCAGCCGCCGCCAAGGTCGAGCCTGATCCAGCAAACGGATCCAACACGATCCCCCTGCCGAGCGGTAGAACGGCACGCACGATCTGCCGCAGAAACGCCTGCGGCTTGAGACTGGGATGATTCGCGAGCCGGCGTTCAACTGGCCGCGTGGGTGCCGACTTGATCACGTCACCAAACGGCCCTCCCTCGGCCGTTCGGCGCAAGCCGCCCGTTCCCCATTCGCGCAGCGCATCCTGGACGCGGCCGTTGATGGGATTCCTAAACAGCAGCCAGGGCTCCCACATCGAGCGCGGCATGACGCTCACGTCAGGAAACTCTTCGTGCGCATTCTTCGGACGGTCGCCTCCCCGCATGGTCATGACCAACCGAATAATCTCACCGCGTCGCTCTAGCCCCGCGTCCGACAGCGCCTGCGATACAATAAAGGACAAGAGTGGATTCGAGGCGACGACCACCTGTGCCCCTGGAACCAGGACGCGCTTGAGCAACTGCCCGCGCCCGCAGCGTACGAAAAGCGCGGGCGTATTGAGTCGCAGATACGAGCGCACTGAGGACGGCGGCACGTCAGTCAAGGCAGGATGCTCGAGGATCTCGTGGACTGACGCCGGACTCCCGCGCAACTGGAGGCACGCGACGATCGCGTCCCGAACCACGCCAGGCCTCTTTCGTCTGCGCTCCTCAGCAACTCTCGGCATGGGTCGCCTGTAGACGTCTAGACGTCTTGTCTCAAGCGCCGGGAATGGAACACCGAGATAGCATCCTGCGTCGAGCAGAAGCAGAGCCGGTTCGCGCGCCGAATTCGGTGGCACCAAGGCGTAGCCGCACTCTGTCTGGCGCAGCGATGTCGGGCGGTGGCGCAAAGAGACTCGTACTCTTAGCCGCCCGTGGCGCGCGTCGACCCGCCGGCGCTCGGTCTTTCTGCGACGTGACCGCCCGCGGTGCTCGGCTGGCCCGCGGCCGCGGCCTCTTCGGCGACCGTGACGAGCGGCTTGATCCTGGTGAAGATGTGCCGGCCGATGCCCTTGATGCGCATGAGGTCGGCCGAGCGGCGAAAGGGGCGGGCCTTGCGAAAGTCGAGGATCGCCTGCGCCCGGTGGGGCCCGACGCCGGGGAGCTGGATGAGCTCGAGCAGCGTGGCACGGTTGAGATCGACGATGCCTTGCGGTGCGTCGCGCCCAGCCTTGGCCGTGGCGGCGAGGCCGAGGAGCAAGGCGAGCGCGAGGACAGCGACGGGGACCAGGCGCTGCATGACGGCATCTCTCTGCGGCGGTCGACTCGGCGGTCGATTCTCGGGACGAGCGGACATGGCGGACGTGAATAGCGAGTGCATAGAACCTCCTTCGGTGTTTGGCTTGCGGGAACGCGACGGGGCTAGAGCAGCCGCCGTGCCAAACGCGGAGATGGGTTTTCGTCGCGCTCTGGCGCGTCCGCGTTGTAGCGGTGTGTCAGGTTGCGACAGAAATCTTCGCGCCGTTCCGCCGTTGCGGGCGCGCACCGTCGTGGCAGGGTAGGAACGCTGGAACGACGCGAGATCGACGAGCCGCGCTGCCGCGCAACGGCGCAGCGCTACTTCGACGGCGGCGGCGAAAAGCGCCGCACCTCGTACTTGGCGCGACCGCCATCGAAGCTCAGCAAGACGGCCATACCGTGCGCCGTCGAGCCATCGTTTTGCCGCCACGGATCGGCAGAGACACTACCGGCGTTGACGTACAACGAGGCCACGAGCTTGCCCGGCCCTATCGGCGTGCTCATGTCCTTGCCGACGGCGCTGCCGCCGGCCTCCAGGATGTGCCCGAAGGCGCCGAAGGCGATGTTGTGCGCCTGCAAGAAGGCCGTCATCGCTGGGTCACCGACGTTCTTCTTATCGCTCATCCAATCGAGCGCACCCTTGCCGCTGCCTTGCGGCGGACCATGCGCGACGAGCACGACGGCTCGATTCGCGGTGGGCGTCAAGGCAGCGAGCGCATCGAGGTCGGCCTGGCCGTAGAGACACGCGGCCCCTTGGCGCACGAAGGCACGGTCGTGATAGCCGGGCAGCGTCCACAGCTCGACCTGGTCGAGCACCACCTGACGGACGAGGTTGCCATTGATGAGCGTCGGATAGCGGGTGGCCACGTCCTTGTAGACGCGGGCGAAGCTGCTCTTGCTGTCGCTGTTGCCGACCATGATCAAGGTCGGCAGGCCGCTGTTGCCTAGCGTCTCGAGCAGCTCCTGCAGGTCGATCTCCTCGAGCGCCAGGTCGCCATTGGCCACGACCCATGCGGCACCGGCCTTCTTGAACCAAGCGAGCGCCGCGCTGAGGTTCTGCTTCGTGCCCGCCGTGGCGTCCTTGATCGCCGAGACGACGCCGATGCTCAGCTTCGTATCGACGCCGCCGTCCTGCACGGCGAGCGTGGCGCCGGTGTGCCGATACGTGCGGCCGGCGAGCGTGAGCGTGAGCGGCGTCTTGAGCGTATCGAAAGGGCCCGGGCACACGTAGCGGTTGGCCTTTTGGTACTCGTCCCACGAGGCATACTCGGCCGCGGTGGCCGAGCTGACCTGCAAGACGAGCATTGCGGCGCCAAAGAGTGTAGATACAGGGTTGCGCATCGGACCTACTGTCGCTTTTTCTAGGCCCGTTGGAAAGAGGAGTCGGGGTGTGGCGGCGCTAAGTGGCAAGACGATTCTCGTCACGCGCGCGAGCGACCAGGCAAGGGAGCTGCGCGAGCGACTCGCGGCGCTCGGCGCCAACGTCTACGAGGTGCCGACCCTGGTCATCGTGCCCGTGCGCGGTGACGAGCTCATGGCGCTCGACGCGGCGCTGCGCGAGCTTTGCGCCGGGGCGTTTGACGCGGTGCTCGTCACGAGCGCCAACAGCGTGGTCTTCGTGTGCGAGCGCGCCGTGCAGCTCGGTCTATGGGAGCGCGCGCAAGGGGCGCGGTTCTACGCCGTCGGTCCGGCGACCGCCCAGGCCCTCGTCGCGCGCGGCGTCGTGGCCCCCATCCTAGCCGACGAGGCCATCGGCGAGAGCCTCGTGCGCAAGGTCACCGAGACGCTCGGGGAGTCGCTTACGGGCAAGCGCTTGCTGCTGCCGCGAGCGCGCGAGGGGCGTCGCGAGCTCGTGACCGAGCTCGCTGCCCATGGGGCGCGCCTCGATGTCGTCACTGTCTACGACACGGTGCCGGTGACCGGCGGCCCGGGTCTGCCGACGACTCCGGCCGACTGGGTGACGTTCGCGAGCCCCTCGGCGGTGAAGGCGTTCGTCGGCCGCTTCGGCCGACCGCTGGCCAAGGTCGCCTGCATCGGCCCCGTGACCGCCAAGGCTGCCGAGTCGCTCGGCCTCGTGGTCGCGGCCATGGCGCGCGACCACACAAGCGCGGGACTCGTCGAGGCGATTGTGGCCGCGCAGGGCTAACGAGCGGTCACGATTGCCGGTCGGTGAAGGTGGAACCGCAGATCGAGCCCGAAGAAATGTGATGCAAGGTGCGACACGGCGACATGCGACCCGGCACCGACACGCCGTAAAACGGTTCCTCGCGCCTGGCCCCAACTTTGCAGCGCGACAAGGCCATGTCGCCCGACAATCCCGCCCCGTCTGACCGTGAGCTCCTTGCCGCTCTGCTCGGCGGCCGGGGCGCGTCAAGCCTCGTCGCGGCAACGTGCCTTCTCGGCAAGATCGGGAGTTTGGCCGAGCTGCGACAATGGAGCGTCGTGCAACTGCGGCGCGCCGGCCTGTCGCCGGGCGCGGCCGGTCGCGTCAAGGCAGGGCTCGAGCTCGGCGCCCGCGCCCTGCGACCGCGGCAGTGGCCAGCGGCGGTGCGCTCACCGCAAGATGCCTTCGCCCTCATGGCGCCGTACGTCATCGGGGTGACGCACGAGCGCTTTGTGGTCGCGGTGCTCGACGTGAAGAATCGCCCCTGCCACGTCGCCGCGGTGGCCGAGGGCTCAATCGAGCACTGCCCGCTACAGCCGCGCGACGTGTTGCGAGTAGGTCTCGCGCACGGCGGTGTGGCGCTCATCGTCGCGCACAATCACCCCTCGGGTGACCCGGCGCCGTCCGCCGACGACGTGCGCCTGACCGAACGGCTGCGCGCGGCCGGCGACCTCGTTGGGCTCGCCCTTCTCGACCACGTCGTGATCGGCGATGCCCGCTGCGAGGCCGGTGAAGGCGGCTACTTCTCGTTCGCGCGGGCGGGTTTGCTCAAAGCAGCCAGAACTCAGGGCGAGGCGCGCGGCGCCGAAGAGCGCTCGGGCGCAAACGGCGCGCCGACTCGACGGGGTGCCGCCGAAGCCTCGTCGAGATACCACACCTCGAGCGCTGCGCCAGACGGCGCCCCGCGTGCGACGAGTACGAGCTTGCCGTCCTGCAATTCGGCGGCGAGCTGCCAGACGAGCGGACCCGGCGAGAAATCAAGCTGCGCCAAGCAGCCCGCGCGCGACAGAATCACCGACTTCTGCGGAATCAGCGCCGGCTCGGCTGGGCAGGCGAGAAAATGCCCGCTGCGGCCCTTGTAGGTCTGCTCGGCGGCGCGCAAACGGACGAGCAAGGCCGCAGCGCCAAGGGGCGTCGTGCCACCCGCGTTCGAGTCGGGCCCGCGGCCGTCCGCAGCGCCAGGGCTACCCCCGGCACCCCCGGCACCCCCGGCACCGCCGCTGCCCCCGCCGAGCCCGCCGAGCGCCACGACGCCGGCCACCAGCAGTCCGCGATAAGAGCTCGGCGTCAGCTCCACTTCGAAACCCTCGTGAGGCCGACTGTGCACGAGCGCGTCGAGCCGCCAGCCGCGCAACACAACGAGCGCTTCTTCAACGTCGGACGGCGGCAGGCTCGCCAAGCGTCGTGGTACCCATGGGGCGCCCGCCGACGCCAGCTCCACCCCAGCGAGGGCGAGGCTGCCCGCGCCTTGCAGCGCAGCGACCACCGCACGCAGCGCGTGCTCGAGGGCATCGCGTTGCCGATCCGAGCGGCCGGTGAACGAGGCGACGAGCGTTTGACCCCGGGTGCGCAGCGCGAGACCGGCAAGCCCCGAGGCGGCCCGACCGGCCGGCTCGCCAAGCGCCGCGACAAGCCAGGTGCTGAGCGCCTGACCGCCGACGAGTGCGAGTGCAAAGACGCCCGGATCGCGCACGAGCTGTGCTGGCACGCACAGCCCGCCGGACCGACAGGCATGGCGCGGGTCGCGCGCCTGGGCACTGCGATGGCGCAGCTGCCGCTGAACGCCGCGTTCGTTGCCGAGCACGAGCAGCTCGGCGCTACGGCTCCAAGCGAGGTCGGTTCCGCGCAGCACCTGCACGGGCTGACCATCGACCTCGCTTCGCTCACTGTCAGAGGAGCGTGTGCCGGCAGGCGCTTGCTCTCTGGCGCCGGGCCCGCGCACGACAGCCGCGACGACGGGCCCCCCTTTGGCATCGAGGTCGAGCACCACCGTCACGGTGGTGCCGGGCAGGGCGAGATCGAAGCCCGCAACGGCGCCGAGCGCTGCGGTCTGCTCGCGCAGCGCGGCGGTCCATTCGGCGAGCGTCGCCTCGACGTGGGGCAAGATCCGCAAGAGCGGCGCAAGCGACTCCCAGGCCTCGACGCTCGTCGACCACAACACACCCGTGTCGATCCGCACGACGACCTCGGTGTCAGCGGGGGCGTCGTCGACCAGCGCCGACACGGGCGTCGCAGCGCCGAGAGCAACGAAGGTCAAGGAGAAGAGTGCAGCCACCATGGCGCGAGAGGAGCCAACCTTCGCCCGTGCGCGACGAGCCAGCGCGTCTGCCGCGGATTGCAGATCCAGTCGACCTGCTTCGACTGAGTCCGCGAGGGACCCGCGCGGCGCCGACACTAGCCGCGATCCGCGATGAGCGTCAATCACTGCTCCCGCGCACCCGCGACGCCACAGGCCGCGGGGGGGCAAGAGCGAACCCGGGCCCCGTCCGCTTCAAAAGTAGACGCCGACCTCGGCGAATACCCCGGCCGAGGACATGCCGTATTCGCTCTGCACGCCGAGGGT
>Ga0315268_10000251_pt1 | contig 62703 bp, 49 predicted proteins | sample C1_top_MG_FD_204535 | JGI IMG/M metagenome (GOLD analysis project Ga0315268, IMG submission 204535) | Sediment microbial communities from Yellowstone Lake, YNP, Wyoming, USA - C1_top | ecosystem: Environmental > Aquatic > Freshwater > Lake > Sediment | place: USA: Wyoming | collected 2017-08-01 | reverse complement strand
GCACCTACGTCATAGCCAAGGCCGCCGATGCGCTCGAGCATGCGCACACGATGACCAGCCTCGACGGGGTGCCCCTCAACATCATCCACCGCGACGTCAGCCCGCAGAATATCCTCGTTACGTACGACGGCGAGGTGAAGCTCGTCGACTTCGGCATCGCCCGGGCCGAGCAGCGCCAAGGCGAGACCGAAGCCGGTCAGATCAAGGGCAAGCTCTCCTACATGGCGCCCGAACAAATCCTCGGCAGCGCCGTGCTCGATCACCGAGTCGATGTCTTCGCGCTTGGCGCTGTGTTCTACGAGCTGCTCACCGGCAAGCAACTGTTCACCGGCGACTTGCTGCAGGTGATGGAGAAGATCCGCAGCGGCGAAGTCCCCTCGGTGCGCACCACCCACCCCGACTTGCCCGAACACCTCGACAAGGTCGTGCAGAAGTGCCTGGCGCGGCGCCTCGAAGACCGCTACGCCTCGGCGAGCGAAGTCGCCGACACGCTCGCACGCTTTCTCGTCACCGAAGACACCCTCGTCGGCAGCCGCTTTGCCGGGCGCCTGATGGGCACGATGTACCGCGAGGAGATCGCCGCCCTAGCGCAGCGCAACTCGCACTACCTGACCATCACCGAGCAAGACTGCATCTATGGCACAACCCCCGGTGGCACCACCGTCATCGCCGCCGCTGCACCAAGCGACGCCGCCCGATCCGGCCCGCCGGCTACGGACTCGCGCGTCACTCGCACCACGTTCCTTCCCGGGCCATCCGGCAGCGGCGTGACAGCGGCGCCCGGTGACACGGTGGCGATCAGCCCAGGCGCGGCGGCGGCGAGTTCGGTGCGACGTTTTCCCCCTTGGGCGATTGGCGCCATCGGCGCGAGCGCCGTGCTCGTCGTGTGCGTGGCCTTGGTCGTTGCCATGCTGCGCCCGTCAGGTGGTGCTACGCTGGCCGCGTCGACGCCGACGCCCGCGGGGCCCGCTGCGCCGAGCGGCGTTGCCCAAGCCGCGCCGAGCGCCGACGCTGGCGGCAGCCAAACGGCAGGCGGGGCGCGAGGCCGAGGCAAGAGATCCGAGCATGCCAAGACACCCGGCGGGGCAGGCGGAGGCCAAGCTCCGGCCGCCAACGCCGCGAGCGCCACCTCGCCCCCTGCCAAGGGCAAGGGCGGCTTTCTCTCGGTCGGCCACAAGCCGCCACGTCTCGCCGCCAAGGTCTTCATCGACGGTCAGGACTTCGGCTACTCACCCCTGATGGCGGTCGCGGTGTCTCCCGGACGCCATGACGTCGAGGTCGCCGAGTTTCAGGGCGACGCCAAGGGCCGCTCGATGCGGCGCACGGTAACGGTCACGCCGCAGAACAGCGAGAGCAAACCCCTGGTCGTCATCATCACCTTTCCGTGAAGCCGACTGTGCACAAGCTCGTCGCGCTGACATGGGTCGTCGCCGCCCTCGCCCCCGCGCCCGCGCGCGCTCAGACGACCCTGCGCGCCCTCGTTCGCCCGAACGCCGATCCGGCCTCGGAGCTGGCTGCCGAGCAGCTCTCCGCGCGCTTGTCGCGCCTCGTGCGCGCCTCGCGCTTTCGCTGGAGCGACGCCGGGCAGGGGCTCGCGAGCGCCGATGCCGCGGAGATCGAAACCGCCCTAAAGGGCGCTCTCGTGCAGCTCGCCCAGGCGCGACAAGCCTACGCCGATCTCGATGTCGCGCGCGCCGTGCCGCTCGCGACCAATGTCGTGACAACCTACGAACGCTATGTCGCAGCCTGGGACGACCCGACACCGCTGCTCGACGCGATGGCCGTGCTCGCCGCCTGTAGCTTCTTCTCGCGCGCCGACGCCGAAGCAACACGTTGGCTGCAGCGCGCCTTCGCCCTCGACCGAGCCTTTAGGGCCGACCCTGACATTTTCAATCCGCCAATGCAGCGCCAGATCGAGAGCCTGCGTGGGCAGCTTGGCCGCGTCGGTGGCGGGGCCGAAATCATCACGCGCCCCACGTCGTCGGTCTTTATCGACGGAGTCTGGCGGGGCCTGTCACCCTTGGTGCTCAGCGATCTCGGCGAGGGGCGACACTACCTGCGGGTCGTCAAGCAGGGGTTCGATACCGTCGGCCGGGCGTTCGAGGTGGTCGCCGGGATTCGCACGACCGTGCGCCTCGAGCTACGCGAGACGCCCGATGTGTTCGGCCTGCGCACCCTCGCCCTGCAGCTCGACACGCCCCGCGGCCCACGCACCGTCGAGCTCGTCGAGCTCGGCGCCAAGGCCAAGGTCGATCTCTTGCTCGACCTGCACGTCGAAGCGCAGCAGGGCAAGCCGACCCGCGTCGCTGCCCGCCTGTTTGGCCTCGAACTCGGCGTGCCGCTGCGCGAGGTGGCCCTCGAGGTGCCCGCCGACGCGCCCCCATCCATCTGGGACGAAGTGCTCGGCAAGCTGCTCGGGCAACTCGCGCCTGGGAGCATGACGCTCGCCGTGAGCGTTGCCCTCGATGCCGCGGTAGCTCCCGAGGTCGGCACGTCGCTCAAGCGACGCCTTGCCGAGACGCTCGAGCGAGCGCATGCGAGTCTGTCGATGTTGTCGGAGCCCGTCGCGGCTACGTGCTACGCCTCGACGAAATGCATCGCCGAGGCCACCCACGACGTAAGCGGTGGTGAAGGCCTGGTGCGCGTTGAGGCCGCCCTGCGCAAGGGTGCGACGCAGGTGAGCCTTTCGATCTATGACGGCCAACAAGGCGACATCGTCGGACGCGAGATTCTGACGCTGCCGGCGAACAACGAGGTCACGCTCGCCGGGGGCCTCTTGCGCGGCGTCGACCGACTGTGGGAGCGACGCGCCGCCGTGGAGCATCAGATCGCCCTCAACCAGCAAAGTGTCGCCGAGCGCGCCAGGCAGGAACAAGCCGCAGCGCAACAGCAGCTCGAGAGGGCCGCCGCACGGGCGGTGGCGGTCCGCGCGAGTCGCGCCGCCTTCCTTGCCAACCTGCCCTTCCCCTGGCGGCGCAGCGGTTGGATCGGCGCGGCCGCCGGGGTCGTGACGACCGCGGCCGGCTTCACGCTGAGCCTGCGGCAGGCGAGCGTGCTACGCGAGCCGGCGAGTCTAGGGGCCGACAAGCGCAAGGCGGTGCGCACGGGGCGCATCACTCTCGCCCTCACCGGCACGGGCTTGCTGGCTCTTGCCGCGGGGGTCGTCATCGGCCTCATGGCGGCGCCCATGCCGGAGTACATCGAGCCACCGGACGACGAGCGGGCACCGGCTCGTCCGCACGAGGCGGCACCGTGAATGAACGCCCATCGGAGACTCGAGGGGTGGGCGGCACAGCGCGTGTGGCGGCTTACGCGCGCCCAATTTTTGTGACAGGGTGCACCGCACCCCAACGGAGATCATCAACATGAAGCAAGCTCAAATAGGCAGGCGGGCAGCGCTCGGCACACTCATCACGGCTCTCATCTGCCTCGCGCCGGGCGGGGCGCGGGCCGACGACTTCATGGCCCCGACCTCGACGCTGGTGGCCGGCACGCCGATTGGACCTGTCACCCTCGCCACCGTCGACCTCGAAAACTGGTACGACGTGAGCCTCACCGTCGGGCAGGTGCTCACCCTCGCTGTCACGCAAACCTCGGCCATCTCGGCGTACGCCGGCGTACAAGTGTTCAGCCCCGACGGCGTCGTCATCGCGAGTGCGACTGGTTCAGTCGGCACCGAGGTCATACTCTCGGTCGCAGCTGCGCAATCATCGACCGACTGGATGCCGCTCGTGCCGGCCGGGGCGACCAACCCGGGCAGCTACCGCGTACGGGTGTACGCCCTACAGGTCTACGTCCTCACCGCGCCTTCGCTGACCTATACGCTCACCGCCTATATCCGCACGCAAAACGACGGCACGATCGCGCCGGCCGGCGCCGGCTCGGTTGGCGACGCGCCGAACGCCTTCGACGAAGCCCCGATGACGACGCTGACACCGACCGCCGTGATGACGTCCTACTATGGCCAGCTCTTCTCGCCCGGCGACCTCGAGGACTGGTACAAGCTCGACGTCGTGACCCCAGGCGTCATCAGCCTCAGCCTCTCGCAGAGCGAGGGCGCTGTCTACAACTTCGCGGTCTACTCTTCGACGCGCGACCTCGTCGCCTCGGGCGCTGGCGCCGCAGCGCTCACCGGTTGGGCCATGTTTGCCGCAGCCGCGGACACCTATCGCGTGCGAATTACTTACGGCAGTGGGCCGAGCGGTATGTATGAGCTGCGGCTGCTCAAGGAGACGCAAAACGATGCAGCAACCGGGGGGGACGCCGGCAACACGTTCGACACGGCCACGGCGCTACCGGGTGCCACGCCCTTCAACGTCACCGGGCAGCTCTACTCGGCGGGGGATCCCGAGGACTGGTATACCGTGACGCTCGCCGCCGGACAGACGCTCTGGGTCAACCTCAACCCACCGGTCGGCTCCAACTACGACCTGCAAGTCTGGTCGCCGGCAGGTGTCATTCTCCTCTCCTCGGCGGCGGGTGGCGCGGTCGGCGACAACGCCCTGCTCGCGAGCCCGCTCGCCGGCACCTATCGACTGCGCGTCACCTACGTCAGCGGCACGAGCGGCCGCTACGCTCTCGGCGCCATCATCGGCAATCAAAGCGATGGTGGCGTGGCGGGCGACGCAGGCAACGACTTCAACACGGCGCGCGCCATCGCCTCCTCCGGCACCTACACAGGCCAGCTCTTCGCCACGGGCGACGTCGAAGACTGGTATCGCCTCGACCTGACGGCGGGCATGCGCGTCCTCGCGAGCATCGTGCCCCCAGCGGGCGCCAACTACGACTTCACGGTGTGGTCGCCCGACGGCATCCAGCTCGTCGGCTCGGCGGCCGGCGGTGCACTCGCCGACAGCCTTGTCTTCTACGCCCCGACCGACGGCGCCTATGAGATGCGCATCTACTACGCCGCAGGGCCGAGCGGCGCGTATACCATCGCCCTGCAGCTCGCAAGCCAAGGGGACGCCGGCAGCGGCGAGGATGCGGGCAACACCTTCGCGACGGCCATGCTCGTTGACCTCAACAACGCCTACACGGGCACGCTATACTCCTCGGGCGACGTGGAAGATTGGTACAAGGTCCACCTAACGGGCGACGACGCGGTATTCGTCGGCCTGACGCCGCCGATTGGCGCCAACTTCGACCTGGCCATCTGGTCGCCAGACGGCTACGGCCTTCTCACCTCCGGCACCGGCGGCACGTTGTTCGACGGCCTGTGGGTGGCAGCGACAACGACCGGCGACTATCGCATCCGGGTCTACTACACGAGCGGCCCGAGTGGCGATTACGCCCTGAGCATCTTTGGCGGCCCGCAAAACGACGGCGGCGCGGCCGGCGACGCCGGCAACTTCTTCTCGAGCGCCAAGCCCATCGCTAAGACGGGCGTCTTTAGCGGCACGCTCGTGCCGACCGGCGACCCCGAAGACTGGTACAGTGTGCCGCTCGTGGCTGGAGACAAGTGCGTGCTCGGCCTGACGCCCCCGGTCGGCGCCAACTTCGAGCTGCAAGTGTGGTCCCCAGACGGCGTAAACTACAGCGGCTCGTCGGCCGGCGGCGCGAACAGCGAGCTCATCACGTTCGCGGCGGCACTCGCGGGCGACTACCGCATCCGAGTGTTCTACGGCGCCTCGGCCGGTGGTCAGTACACGCTCACCCTCGGCACCACGGCACAGGCCGACGGTGGCACGACCGGCGACGCGGGCAACACCTTCGCGGCGGCCACGCTCCTCGCCGCCGCCGGCAGCTACAGCGGTGAGTTGCTCATCGTCGGCGACTTCGACGACTGGTATGGCATCAACTTGGCCGACGGTGATGCGGCGACCGTACGACTCTTTACGACCTCATCGAACAACTACGGTCTCGAGGTCTGGTCGCCTGACGGCACGCTCATTACGCCGTCGACGCCACTCTCATCGACGGTCGACGTGCTGTCGACGGCAGCGTACGTCGGCGGCGAATACCGCATCCACATCTCGCTCCTCGGCGGCTACGCGCAAGGGCGCTACAGCTTCAGCGTCGAACTCGCGCCGCAGAACGACGCGGCGACGAGCACGGACGCGGGCAACGAAGCCGGCGCGGCCGCTCCCGCCCCGGCCGGCAGCTATACGGGCACGCTTTACGAGTACGGCGACCGCGAAGACTGGTACGCGGTACCGGTGACGGCCGGCAACAGCGTCCGCGTCTCGGTGAGCTCAGCCGCCACCCGACCGCTCGTCGCGAGCCTGTGGTCGCCGACCGGCCAATCGCTCGGCCGGCATCAATCGCCCGACCTCGGCACCCTGTCCGCTCCAGCCGTCAAGGCCGGCACATACTACGTGCAAATCGCCCTGGCCGTACCGCCGCAGGCCGACGGCTCGGCGACCGCCACAGTGGCGCCGATGAACTACCCTGCCGCCGGGATTTCCTACGAGTTCACGACCAAGGTCGAACCCACCCAAGACAGCGAGTTCACCGACGCCAACGGCGTGGTGCAACCGGCGTCCAACAAAGGGTGCGACTGCGCCGCGGGCGCACCGCACGGCTCGATCGGCCTCGGATTGCTCGCCCTCGCGGCGCTCGCGCGTCGGCGCCGCACCCGAACATCGACCTAGTTTGCCGCCCGCGTCGAAGGGCTCGCAGCGCGGCGAAGCTGTTGATCAAATCAGAACCGGCTCAGCGAAGCTCCGAGCACTCCGTTGCGAGCAAGGAGCTGCCTGGCCGGCGCGTACGGCGCGAGGGAGCTGCGAACGACTAGCGTTTGCGCGGCAACGGCGGCGGCGTGGCGCCTCGCCACGCGCGGGCTCCAGCGTCGCGCAAGAACCGCCCGAGCCCCATATCGTGCGTGAGGATATGGTAGCGAAACCACTCGGGCAGACGCCCGACGGCCCAGCGGCGCACCTCGGGCGTCAGGCCTTTCTTCCGCACCTCGGCCAAAGAGCGCTTGGCGTCGGCCACGAATAGCCCGTGCGCTTCTTTATGCTCGGCGGCGCTCGGGTAGCCGAAGTCGACCATCAACTCCTCTTCGTGCGCGAAGTGCGCGGTCACGGCGTCGACGAGCGCAAGCAACTGCGGGCGAACGACGGCCACATCAGCAAGGTTGACCTTGGCGATGAAGGTCTCGATGGCGCGACTCAGAGCCAAGTGCTCGGCGTCGATGGGCGCGAAGCCTGTGTCGTCGTACAAGCGCTTTCCTCCGGCCACGCATCCCCCCCCCTGCTCGTGCGACTCTTCCCCTAACCTGAGCCCCAGTCGAGAATAGGCCCCAAAGCCGACCGTTGCGCCTCAAGAATCGCTATGCGTCGCCCCACCGCTCGTGAAGTTGACGCTCGCGAGCTGCTCGTACACCTTCCAGCGCGAGGTCACATCGGCCTGCGCCTGCTCGAGCAACATCTTGGCCCGCGCCGGGTCGCTCTTGGTCAGCATCTTGAAGCGCGTCTCGTTGTAGATGTACTCCGAAAGCGGCATCTTCGGGGGCTTGCTGTCGAGCTTCATCGGCGGCTCGCCCTTCGCCGCGAGATCGGGATTGTAGCGGAACAGCGGCCAGTAGCCACACTCGACCGCCGCCTTCTGTTGCGCGAGGCCGTTGACCATCTCAATGCCGTGCGCGATGCAGTGGCTGTAGGCGATGATGAGTGACGGGCCATCGTAGGCCTCGGCCTCGAGGAAGGCCTTGAGCGTATGGGCGTCGTTGGCGCCCATGGCCACGCGCGCCACGTAGACGTTGCCATACATCATCGACATCAGGGCCAGGTCCTTCTTGCCGAGTGGCTTTCCGGACGCGGCGAACTTGGCGACCGCGCCGCGTGGCGTGGCCTTCGACATCTGACCGCCGGTGTTCGAATACACCTCGGTGTCGAGCACCAAGAGGTTGACGTTCTTACCCGACGCGATGACGTGGTCGAGGCCGCCGTAGCCAATGTCATAGGCCCAGCCATCACCACCGACGATCCACACGCTCTTCTTGACGAGGGCGTCGGCGAGCGACAGCAGGCTCTTGTGTTCCGGATCGGTCGCGCCGGCGAGCTTCGCCTTGAGCGACACGACGCGCTCACGCTGCATCTGGATCGCCGCCTCGTCCGCTTGCGCGTTGTCGCACAGGCCCTTGACGAGCTCGTCACCCACCTTGCTCGCGTGCTTCTTCAAGAGCTCCTTGGCCATCGCCGCGTTCTTGTCGCAGGTGAGGCGAAAGCCCAGACCGAACTCGGCGTTGTCCTCGAACAAGCTGTTCGCCCACGCCGGGCCCCGCCCTTCACGGGTCTGCGAGTAAGGCGTGGTCGGCAAATTCGCGCCGTAGATCGACGAGCATCCTGTCGCGTTGGCGATGACCGCGCGGTCGCCGAACAGCTGCGTGAGCAACTTGACGTACGGCGTCTCGCCGCAGCCGGCGCACGCGCCCGAGTACTCGAAGAGCGGCTGCAAGAACTGCGCGCCCTTGATGGTGTCGATCTTGACGTTCTTGCGGTCTACCTCGGGCAGGTTCAAGAAGAACGCATAGTTGTCACGCTCCGACGCGCGCAGCGGCAACTGGGGCTCCATGTTGATGGCCCTCTTCTTGACCTCGGTCTTGTTTTTGACCGGGCAGGCCTCGACGCACAAAGCGCAGCCTGTGCAGTCCTCGGGCGCCGTCTGCAGGCTGTATTTCCAGCCGGCGTATTCCTTGCCGCGAAAATCGACCGCCTTGAAGGTCGCGGGCGCCTTGTCGAGCCCTTTGGGGTCGAACACCTTTTGCCGAATCGCCGCGTGCGGGCAGACCATCACGCACTTGCCGCACTGGATGCAGGTCTCCGAATCCCACACCGGGATCTCGAGCGCGATGTTGCGCTTCTCCCACTGCGTCGTGCCGGTCGGGAAGGTGCCGTCGACGGGGAAGGCCGACACCGCGAGGTCGTCGCCCTTGCCCTCGATGATCTTGCCGAGCACGTCGCGCACGAACTTCGGCGCGTGCCCGGGGATGAGGGCCGGGCGGCTCACCTTGCTCGTCACCTTGGCGGGATACTTGAGCTCGTGCAAGTTGGCGAGCGTCTGATCGACCGCCTCAAAGTTTTTGCGCACGACCTCGTCGCCGCGTGCGCCGTAGGTCTTCTTGATGGCGTTCTTGATCTTACCGATGGCCTCTTCGCGCGGCAGGATGTTGGAGATGGCGAAGAAGCAGGTCTGCATGATGGTGTTGGTGCGCCCACCCATGCCGCTCGCCACCGCCACCTTGTTGGCGTCGATGACCCAGACCTTGAGCTGCCGATCGATGATGCCTTGCTGCACCTCGCGCGGTAGTTTGTCCCAGGTCTCTTCCTTGCGAAACGGGCTATTGAGCAGGAAGGTCGCGCCCTTGGTCGCGAACTCGAGCATGTCGTAGCGCTCGAGGAAGCTCCAGACGTGGCAGGCGATGAAGTTGGCGCTGCGCGTCAGGTACGTCGAGCGAATCGGGTCCGGCCCAAAGCGCAGGTACGAAGTGGTGAGCGTGCCGGCCTTCTTCGAGTCGTAGACGAAGTAGCCTTGCGCGTTGTTCTCGGTCTCGTCGCCGATGATCTTGATCGAGTTCTTGTTGGCGCCGACCGTGCCGTCCGAGCCGAGGCCGAAGAACAGGCCACGAAAGGCGCGCGGCGACTCGGTGTCGAACGACGCGTCGTACTCGAGGCTCGAGTGCGTCACGTCATCGTTGATGCCGACGGTAAAGTGGTTCTTGGCCTTTGCCTTCTTGAGCTCGTCGAAGACGCCCTTGACCATGGCCGGGGTGAACTCTTTGGACGACAGGCCGAAGCGACCACCGACGACACGCGGCATGGCCTTCAACTCGAGCGTGCCCTCGGCCTGCGCCTCGCTCAAAGCAGTGATGACGTCTTGATAGAGCGGCTCGCCCGCGGCGCCCGGCTCCTTGGTGCGATCGAGGACCGCGATGCTCTTGGTGGTCTGCGGCAGGGCCTGCACGAAGTCGTTGATCGAGAACGGCCGGAAGAGCCGCACCTTGAGGATGCCGACCTTCTCGCCCTTCGCCACGAGCGCGTCGACCGCCTCGTGCGCGGCCTCGGCGCCCGAGCCCATGAGGATGATGACGCGCTCGGCGTCCTTGGCCCCGACGTAGTCGAAGAGGTGATAGTGCCGTCCGGTCGCGTCGGCGAGGCGCGCCATCGCTTGTTTTACGAAGTCCGGGCACTTGGCGTAGAACGGATTGCAGGCCTCGCGCGCCTGGAAGAAGACGTCGGGGTTTTGCGCCGTGCCGCGCAGAGTCGGGTGGTCGGGCGACAGCGAGCGGGCGCGATGCGCGAGCACCGCGTCCATGCTGATGACCTTGCGGATCGCGTCGTCGCTGATCTCGTCGATCTTGAGCACCTCGGCCGAGGTGCGGAAGCCATCGAAGAAATGCAGGAACGGGATGCGCGACTCGAGCGCCGCGGCGTGCGCCACGAGCGCCATGTCGTGCGCCTCTTGCACGCTGTTGGAGGCGAGCATGCCAAAGCCGGTCGTGCGGCAGGCCATCACGTCGCCGTGATCGCCGAAGATCGACAAGGCGTGGGCGGCGACGGTGCGCGCCGAGATATGAAAGACAACGGGCGAGAGCTCCCCGGCCATCTTGAGCATGTTCGGGATCATCAGGAGCAGGCCCTGCGAGGCGGTGAACGTGCAGGTGAGCGCGCCGGTCGTAACAGCCCCGTGCACGGCCCCAGCGGCGCCCCCCTCGCTCTGCATCTCGACGACCGTCGGCACCGTACCCCAGAGGTTCGGCTTGTTCTGCGCCGCCCAAGCGTCCGACATTTCACCCATCGTCGATGAGGGCGTAATTGGGTAGATGGCGATGACTTCGCTCAGGCGGTAGGCGATGTGGGCCGCGGCTTCGTTGCCGTCGATGATGACCTTGCGGTGCTGCATTGCGGGACCTCCGTGCGGGGGGGGGTGAAGCGCGGCGGCAGTGCCAACAGGCAGGCAGACGACGACCGAACCGCGGCTGCCCAATACACCCGGGATGCGGCTTTCGCAAGGCGGTCGGGCGCCGCGCTCACTCGGCGCTTGACGGTGCGGCGGCGCACGACCCCGCTCGCGCCCCAACGACCTACAGACTAGGGGCTGGCGACGAGCGGGGTCTGGATGAGGACCGCGCCGTCCTGCATTGACGTGTCTACCGGTGCAAGCCGATTGAGCGTGTCGCCGAGCCCGAGACCGCCGTAGGATCCGTACCCCCAGCACTTCACGGTCCCCGCGGTGGTCAGCGCGCAGGTGTGAGAGCTCCCAGCGGTCAGGGCCACGATGCTCGTGCCGAGGGCGGTGAGGTCGGTCGGCGTGAGCCGATTGGTGCTGTCACCGAGGCCGAGCTCGCCATTGCTGCTGTTGAGGCCCCAGCACTTGACGGCCCCGAGGGCAGTGAGCGCGCAGGTGTGCATCGCCCCGGCGGTCAAGCCCACAACGCTCGTGCCGAGGGCGGTGACGTCGACGGACGTGTACCGAGGCGTCGTATCGCCGAGCCCGAGGCCACCATAGACATTCCAGCCCCAGCACTTGACCGCGCCAGTAGCGCTCAACGCGCACGTGTGATAGTCGCCGGCTGCTATAGCGACGACGCTCGTGCCCAAGGCCGTCACGTTGACGGGCGTCAGCCGCGGGGTTGTATCGCCGACCCCGATCGCGCCAAAGCCGTTGTCCCCCCAACACTTGACGCCGCCACTGGAGGTCAACGCACAGGTGTGGCGATAACCTGCGGTAAGCGAGGCGCGCTTGCCTGTACTCGGGCAGGGTTGCGGCGCGAGCAGTGCTTGCCGGCCCGCCATGGCGTCGCGTCCAATCGTCGCTTCGGGTCGCCAAAGGTCCGGCGGGGCCGGCAGCCACGCGCTCTGGCCGACGGCCAGCGTGATGTCCCGGGTGATGGTGGCGGTGCCGAGCAACGAGTCGTTGGCGGTCCAGGTCACGTGACGTGTTCCTGGGCTGAGGTCGGTAAGGGTGGCGCTGACGCCGAGCGTGCTCGCGGTGATGCTCACCGGCGCCGACACGGACGTGCCCTTGATCGCCTCGACGCGGATCTCGTACGTCGTATTCGTCGAGAGCACCTTGATCTCGGCGCTCGTCGCGTCCGCGGCGACGACCATAGTGAGCGGCGTTTCGCTGCCACAACTCGGACATACGCGCACGCCTGACAACGCAGGCGCCAGGCGCCAGAGACGATACCCGGAGGACGGTCCGTTGGTTCTTTGCGCTAAGCCTCTAGCGGGTCTCACCGTCGTCAATCTTGCCGCCTGTACCGCAGCATTGAAAGTTCCTGCGGGAGCGCGAATCGCGTGCGCAAGAAGCTCGGATTGCCCGGCGGGGCTGGTTTGCGTAAGCGGCCTGCAAATCTGCGCAGCGCCCGCGACCGCGTGTATTACGGCACAAGGAGATGTCTATCAGCCGGCGGTAGATGGTAGTAGCTGCAACCTCGCCGACAGCAGCGGCATCTGCCGGAGCGGCTCATGTCTGGTTTCGAGATGCGGTGACGGCACGGTTACCACGCCCTTCGAGGTGTGTGAGGACGGCAACAGCGACAGCTGCGATGGCTGTCGCGACGATTGCACGCTCGGCTGCATTTGCGCCGCGCCCAATCCCTGCGGGGCCACACAGTCGTGTGTTCAAGGCATCTGCAGTTGTGCTGACGCCGCCCATTGTGGGCCGCTTTGCGTGACCTGCAGCGGCGAGCTGTCAGTGTGCGGCGGCACGAGCGTGGGATGTGTCTGCGATCTCAGTCCCGCACCGCGAGGCTCGTGCCACCGGGGCAGCAGATGTAGCGGCCATGTGTGCGCACCCTGCGCAGACGCGTGCTATTGCGGGCAGGAGTGTGTGCCATGCAGCGGCAATACTCCCGTCTGCGGCGGTGCTCAGGCCGGCTGCGTGGCGTCCAACTGCTCAGGCCAGCCGGATTTCACATGCTCGTGTCGATCGAGCGCAAGGTCGAGCCACCGTCGCCGCGGCGCCGACGGTCCGTGTCTGCATGATTGCTGCTCTGCGGTCGGGATGACCTCCCGCAACGCGCGGGTGCGTGCGCTCGACAGGGACTCTTCGTCTTCGCGGTGCGCACGTGAATCCACGGCGTTGTTGCGGCAGGTCGAGCAACGCGTTACGGGGGCGTGTCAACGCAGAAGCACAGTGGATGCGATGGCAACGGGCGCCGTGAGCGTCTACTTGAAGTTGACGCTGGCGGCGCGGGGACGCTAATTTCGCTTAAGAGTTCCATCGCGCCGATGTCTCCGCCCGAGCCTCGACGTCGTGACCACCATGGGCTCGCCGAGCCACGGCGACCGTGCCGTCGCTACGAACTCGACCCCGTCCGCCAGCCAGTTGCAGAGCTCTGGCCACGAGTCAAAGGCGGGTGCGCTCCAAACGCACCCGAGCCGCGCCTGCTCTGCCTGGAAATCTCCGACCAGCTTCTGCGCGTCGACCAGGAGCGAGGTCTCGTTCCGCCCGCCGGCGTGCTCGACAAGCCACAGGGCTCCGGTCATGAACGCGAGGACGCTGGACCATGGTGGCATCCGCTTCGGCGCCGCGCCGACCATCTTAGCGAGTGGCTCGCGTGCGACGAGGTCATATCGAAGTCGGTTAGCAATGGCAGTTGACGTAAGGATCCCTCCGCGTTCGAAATCCTGGAGCGCATCGGCGATGACACGCTTGGCAAGGCCCGCGCGCTCTGCAAGCTCTGACGCTGTCCACCCGAGGCGCGGCGCGCACACCATCACCGCCATTATGTCCGCTCGCGCCGCGACCCCGAAGATTGATCGACAGCGAAGCAGGATCTGACTCGGTTTATCGAATGTGCCCCGCTCTGACTTGTGGCTGAGCGCGAGTTTCCACGGGTTCGCAGACCCTCTTTTCGGGAACCGCACGTAGGTTTTGGACATGGCGTTGAAGGTCGCAGCCAAGGGCTCAAACCCCGCCTGCACGGCCGGAGTTGCCACCGCCAGGAGAGCCTTCAGGCGGCTGACGAATAGATACGGCGCGATGACGAGGCTGCCGTCGAGAGCCTCATTGCGCAGCCGGCGGTCACGGTCTGCCAGCGCCGCTGTGAACAACAAGAGCGCCTCGGGATCGACGGCACAGTCCTGGTGATGACGGTCGACCCCGGCAACGCCTAGCTCGGTCCACAGGCTCCAGGCCAACGAGAGGAGCGCCTCCTCGATGCGTTTAGACGCTTCCATCGTCATCGACTCCGAAGTGCGCGAGCACCTGCAAGAGGATCTCGCGGAAACCGGAGGACGGGTCGTGAGTCCGTGTCCACCTGGCTGCATCGAGGAACTCTGGCTTGGTCGGCGCGAGCAGCCGCAAGTCGTCCACGTGCTTGCTGTCGGGCCCCTGGTCGACAGCCGCGTAGAGCTTGAACGCGATTTGGTCGATTCGGGTCGCGAGATGCAGGGTCAAGCCGCCGTAGACCCGGCGCTCGGCGCGGCGCATCAAGCCATCGGGTAGCCCGAGATCGACGAGGTTCGATGGCGCTGCGTTCATCCAGTGCGGGTCGATGCCTTTCAGTCGGGCGACATCGGCGATCGCTGCCTTGAGCGCCGGCGGCATAGGGTCCGCGCGGCGTAGCCTTCCACCTTCCATGATCGCTACCAGGTCTAGGTCGCGAGTCGGACGCTTGATGAGGCCTAGCAAGAGAAGACTGCCGCCGCCGATCGCTACGGCTTCCACCGGGTCACCTCGGTCGGTGAGAAGGTCGCCAACGCGATGCAAGAGCTCGTCGAGTAAGGTTGGGTCAACATGATATGGGTATTTTACAAACTCATTCCAGGTTTGTAAACAGCCCAATTCTGTCCTGCGGGTGTGCCTTGTGGCGACCCTCGTAGCCTCGTACGCCCAGCGCTTCGATGGAACGTAACGCAGTGCGTAGTCTAGCGATCTGACCCTGCTGTCTCGGGGAGCAGAGGGCACCTATGCCAGCATCACAGAAGACGGGAAGATGAGTGCACCGTGCAAGGCGACTCGGCGACGGGGCCAGTCGCAGCCATAGCAAGGGGCGATGTGGATCAGGCGTGGCGCAACACGGTGGCTTGCGAGAGCGACGCGAAGTCGTTGTCCAACGTCAAGAGCTGGGCGCCGGTCGCGCATGCGTGCGCGAGGATTACACTATCCGCCATCGCCAGCGCGTGCTCGATGGACAGGTCGGCCGCGTTGAGACTGATCTCTGCGTCGAGGGCGACCACTTCGTGCGAAGACATGAGCGCTACCGCGGACAACGCCCGATCTTCAGAGGACATGCGTTTGACCTTGCGATACACCTCGAAGAGCACCACCGTCGGTACCACGACTTCTACGGATCGCACCTCGCGTTCGATGCGGTGCGCGAGGGGACCCTGGGACAACAGCTCAATCCAGGCGCTCGAGTCGAGCAACACCTTGCCGACGCTCACAGCGGGCGGTCTTTCTTGTCGCGCAGTCCCTTCGTATCGAGTCTTCTGGCGAGATCCTTTTGCACTTCCCGCAGCGTCGGCACCGGCACGATATAGGCGATCTTGCCCTTGGCGATGACCTGCACGCGCGAGCCGGCGCGAATGCCAAGCGCGCCACGAACCTCCGTCGGTATCACCACTTGAAACTTGGGCGAGACTTTTACGGTCATGGTTTAATGTTATACGATCATGGTATCGATCGCAATGACGTTGAACTAGCCCTTGATGTTCCGCAACACCTTCGTCGCCGAGCAGCGCAACTGCCTTCGACAACTCATGTGTAGGGGGGCGCCGCTCACTCAGTCGTCGTAGGCGTCCTCGTCGAGCGGCGCGTTGCTGCGATCGGCGAGCAGGACCGTGCCGTCTTCATCGACCGCCAGGAGGAAACGTACGCCGTTGTCGTCGGCGACATCGACGAACACGCAGCGCGGCCAGGCCTCGGCGGGAACCTTGCGGGCGATGACCTCGAAGGTGAAGGCAAAGCGATCGAGCGCGATCCAGATCTCGTTGAGCTCGCGCCGCTCGGCCACCGAGAGGGGGGTCTTGGCCTCGAGCTCATCGAGGCGCGCGGCGCTCTGCCGCAGGCGCAGCAGATAGCGACCCGGGAAGCTATCTTCGATCTCGGCCACGTCGACGCCGAGCTTTGGCGCCGCAGCGAGCGCTTGGGCCTCGGCCCGCTCGATGGTGGGGGCGCTCGCATGCCCGCCGCCCTCGATCGTCGTGGCCGCGTCGGTCGAGCTCGACTCGGCGTCTTCGATCCGCTCCGCGGTGATGGACTTCGTCGCCATAGCGCCACCCGGCGGCCACCCCCCGGCGCTCGCGCCTCTTTCGGGCCGCTGTATGGCTCTACTATGACCGCGTCGGACGCAGGTCGTCAATCAGCGGCAGCCGCAACGAGCGGTCTAGCTCGCGTCGCCGATCGCCAACGACTCGAAGATCTGGACGAACTCGCTGCGCGCCTCTTTGAAGTGCGGGCCGAGCAAGTGCGTCGCCGTGAGCGTGTAAGCGATGTGATCCTTGACGCAGTAGGCGATGAGATTGGCGAGCAACATGCCGCTCGGCCCCTGCGCTTGTGCGTCAATGAGCGGGCAGTCCATGCCGGCGATACGCGCCGTGGCGTTGGCGGTACGACGAAACCCTTCGACGCTCTGCGCGAGGATGCCGAGCTGCGTACGCGAATACGCCTCGGCATCGATGCTGTCGGCAACGCGCTCGCGCGTCAGCACGACGCTCGGCGAGAAGCCCTGCTCGTAGAGCTTGGCGTCCGGCCGCGGGCCGGTGATGACCAACATCTTGGCGCGATAGCCCGCGGGCGGGGAGAGAGTGACCTTGTCGAGAGTGAAATTAGGCATGCCCGAGCCTGCCTTGGACTCGGGCATCACGTCAAGAGGTGTCTCGAGCGGTCCGCCGAAACGCTAGTCGTCGAGCAGGCCGTAGACGGCGCCGACGATGAACGAACCGGTACCGAGGGCGAGGGTGCTGCCGCCGATGACGGGCGCCGCCGCCGCCGCGACCGCTCCGAGCGAGACCGCGCCGGTCATCGCGATACCCGAGACGGCGCTCACACCGAGCGCCGCACCGGCGGCCGGCAGGGTCACCTTCGAGAAGACGTACTTGACCGTATCGACGCCCTTGTTGAAGGCGTAGGTCAAGCGATTGCCGGGGCCTTCGACGAGCAGGTCTTCGAGCCAGTGCACACCGCCATCGGCGACGACCTTGCCGGCCTTGATGGCCTCGAAGAGCCGCACGTGGTCGGCATACTCTTGCTTGTCGTAGAAGTCGCCGACGCCCTTCGGGGCCGCGGTGATGGGATCCGCACGCGAGGTGATCTCGCGCATCTGCTCGAGCGTGGCATGACCCGTAGCGATGATGTTGTCGATCTTGGGTCCGAGAATCGTGTGGCTCATGGCAGTCCCTTCCCGCGCCGCAGCGGCACAAAGTTCGTTCTATAATGTCACACGATTATCGTGCCGCACCAGCGAATGTTGCGCGCTTCATTGCCGAAAGATTGCGATCGTGACGAGTTAGCGGATACAAGTTTGCAGGATAGGCAATCTTTCTTTGGGCACAGGGGTCCGCCGCCATGGACGTGCGTTGCGAGCGTTGCTCGACTGAATACGACTTCGAAGACTCGCGCATCCCGGCGCAAGGTCTCGCCGTCAAGTGCTCGAGCTGCGGCCACGTGTTTCGCGTCTACCGCGGTGGCGCCGACGCCGAGCCGGCCGCCGACGGCCAGTGGCTCGTGCGCCGCGCCGACGGTCGCATCGTGCGCTTCAAGGAGATGACCACGTTGCAGCGCTGGATCGTCGAGCGCAAGGTGACGCGCAACGACGAGATCTCGAAGACGGGCAAGGCGTGGAAGCGCCTCGGCGAAATCTCGGAGCTCGTGCCGTTCTTCTCGGCCATCGCGCCACCGGGCGTCGCGGCCGCACCGCCGACTTCAGCGCGCTGGGAGGGCAGCAACCAGCAGCTCTCCGAGGTTGAGTCGAGCGGCACTTGGGAGATGGCCGAGCCCGGGGAGCGCAGTCGCGCGCCGAGGGCCGAGCCGGCCGAACGACAGCAGCGCAACGGCAGCCGCGAGGCCCGACGCGAAACCGAGCGCGTGCCGCGCCGCAACGGCAGGGCGCGCCAGGACGTCGACGACTCCGAGCCGCTCGACGAAGAGCTCGACTTTTTGCCGAAGCGCGGGCGCGCCAAGTGGGTCGTGCTCGCGCTGCTCGCCTGCATCGGCGGCGCCGCGGGTGGAGCGTTCTACCTGCGCCCACCCTGGCTCGCGCGTCTGTGGAGCCCCGAGGTCAACGAGCTAGCGCAGAGTCATGTCCGCGCCGGCGAGGCCGATCTCGTGCGCGACAGCTACGTGTCGATTGAGCGGGCGCGCGAGCAATTCGAGAAGGCTGTATCGCTCGACGCCAACTACGCCGACGCCAAGGCCGACCTCGCGCAGGCCGAGCTCAACCGCGCCGAGTACGTGGCCGACGAAGCAGCCGAGCTCGCTGAGCGCGCCAAGACGCTGCCGGCAGCCGAGCAAGCGGCGGCGCAACCTGAGATCGACAAGCGACGCCGCGAGTTCCAAGAGCGCACCGACCGCGCCTTTACGCTCGGCAAGGACGCGCTCACGCTCTCACCCGAGAGCGTGCTCACCAATCGCGTCATGGCCGACTACTACCGCATCATGCGCGCCCCCGACACGATGAAGCCCCTCATTGACCGCGCCCGCGCCCGCGCCGAGGCGCTCCATGATCCGGGCGTCGCCTACGTCGCCTACGTGCAAGGCGCGAGCGTCGCCGGTGACGCCACGCTCGCCGAGCGCGCGATTCGCTACTTCGACGAAGCGCTCGAGGGCAACCCCGGCCTCAACCGCGCCCGCTACAAGCTGGCGCGCGTCTTCTTCATGCAGGGCAACACCACCAAGGCGCTGATGCACGCCGAGACCGTGCTCAAGAGCGCCCCCGAGCACGACCGCGCGCTCGCGCTCGTGCGCGAGCTCAAGCCCGAGCCGCTGCCGATGACGCCGACACCACCGACGCCGCCCGGCGCGCCGGAGAAGAAAGAGCTCTCCGCCGACCAGCTCGTGGCGCAGGCCGAGCGCGCCCGCGAGACCGACCAGCCGAAGAGGGCGCTCAACTTGTTTACCCGCGCGCTCGAGCTGCGCGCCGATGACCCCGACATCCTCACCGGCATCGGCTGGTGCTACATCGATCTCGAAGACCCCGCGGCTGCGGTGCAGAGCTTCAAGGCGGCGCTGCAGATAGCCCCACGGCTGACCGACGCGCATATGGGTCTCGCCGAAGCGTACCGAACGCGCGGCATGAAGCGCGACGCGCTCGTGCACTACCGCGCCTACCTCGACATCATGCCCGATGGTCCCGAAGCCCCTGTGGCCAAGCGCATGATCGAACAACTCAACCAAACACCCTGAGTCAAGTGCCCGAAGAGCGAACCGTAGCATGAGTCGAGCCAAGCTGACGCGCCCCGCCGCGGCCGAGATGGACCTCAAGGTAGTGCGCCACATGGCGCGTCTCGCGCACCTTACGCTCGACGAGGGCGAGCTATCGACGATGGGGCGCGATTTGTCGCGCATCCTCGGCTACGTCGCCAAACTCGACGAGCTCGATACAACGGACGTCCCGGCCACGACGCATGCGGTCGCGTTACCGACGGCATGGCGTGACGATCTCGTGCGCCCAGGCCTAGCGCACGAGCAGCGCCTCGGCAACGCGCCCGAGCCGCTCGGCGAAGGGTTTGGCGTCCCCAAGATCATCGAGTAGATGAAGGGCGCACATGACCACGCTGTGCGACAAGACGATTCACGAGCTCGGCGCGCTGCTCGGCAAGGGCGAAGCCTCGAGCGTTGAGGCCACACGGGCCTGTCTCTTGCGGCTCGAAGAGACGCGCCACCACAACGCCTACCTGCACGTCGACCCAAAGGGCGCGCTTACGGCGGCCAAGGAGGCCGACCTGCGCCGCGCCGCAGGAGAGCCGCGCGGGCCGCTCGATGGCGTGCCCGTGGCGCTCAAAGACAACATGCTCGTAGCGGGGCTGCCGACCACGTGCGCCTCGCACATGCTCGAGGGCTTCATCGCGCCTTATGACGCGACCGTGGTGCGCAAACTCAAGGCGGCGGGCGCGGTGCTGCTCGGCAAGCTCAACATGGACGAGTTCGCCATGGGCTCCTCGAGCGAGCACTCGCACTTTGGCCCGGTGCAGAACCCGTGGGACCCCGCGCGCGTGCCGGGCGGCTCCTCCGGCGGCTCGGCCGCAGCGGTCGCCGCGGGCTCAGCGTTCGCCGCGCTCGGCACCGACACCGGCGGCTCGATTCGTCAGCCGGCCGCCTTCTGCGGCGTGGTCGGCTGCAAGCCGACGTATAGCCGCGTGTCGCGCTACGGCGTCGTCGCCTTCGCGAGCTCGCTCGATCAGGTCGGACCGCTCAGCAAGGACGTGACCGACTGCGCGCTCATGCTCGAGGTCATCGCCGGTCATGACGAGAAGGACTCGACGAGCGCCGCGGCGCCCGTGCCCTCGTACAGCGCCGCGCTCAAAGGCGGCGTGCGCGGCCTTAGGCTCGGGCTGCCGCAAGAATACTTCATCGAGGGCATCGACCCCGAGGTGCGCGCCGCGATCGACGCCGCGGTTGCGACCTGGCGCGGGCTCGGCGCCGAGGTGGTCGCGGTGTCGTTGCCCACGACCGACTACGCCATCGCCTGCTACTACCTGCTGTGCACGGCGGAGGCGTCGAGTAACCTGGCGCGCTTCGACGGCGTGCGCTACGGCCGGCGCGCGGCGGGTGACTTGGGCTTGCGCGAGATGTATGGCGCCACACGCGCCGCAGGCTTTGGCCAGGAGGTCAAGCGGCGCATCATGCTCGGCACCTATGTGCTCTCAGCCGGGTACTACGACGCCTATTACAAAAAGGCGCAAGCGGTGCGCACGCTCGTGCAGCGCGACTTCGCGGCAGCCTTCGCCACCTGCGACGCGCTCGTGACGCCGACCACACCGACGACCGCCTTTGCGCTCGGCGAGCGCCTGGCCGATCCAATGACCATGTACCTGGCCGATGTCTTCACGGTGGGGGCCAACATTGCGGGCCTGCCTGGGCTGTCGTTACCCTGCGGACAGGGGTCCACAGGGCTGCCGATAGGCGTGCAAATCCTTGGCCCGCACTTCGCTGAAGCTACGCTCCTGCGCATCGGTCGCGCGCTCGAGCTCGCCTGTGGGGAGGATCGAGTGCGCCGCTTGCCGCCACGCGCCTCTGCCCGGGCGAGCGTCCTCGGAGTCCCCGCATGACCCCATGGGAGCCAGTCATCGGTCTCGAGGTGCACGCGCAGCTCTCGACCGCGAGCAAGCTATTTTGCGCCTGCTCGACAGCGTTTGGGGCGACCGCCAACGCTCACACCTGCGAGGTCTGTCTCGGCATGCCGGGCGCTTTGCCGGTGCTCAATCGCCGAGCGGTCGAGCTCGCGGTGCGCGCCGCGCTGGCGCTTGGCTGCGACGTGCGCGAACGCAGCCAATGGTCGCGCAAGAACTACTTTTACCCCGACCTGCCGAAGGGGTACCAGATCAGCCAATTTGACAAACCCCTCGCCATCGGAGGCGGGCTCGACTTCGCGAGCGACGGCGCGTGGCGCTCGGTGCGCCTCTGCCGCATCCACATGGAAGAGGACGCCGGCAAGAGCATCCATGACGCGGCGGTAGCGGGCACGCGTTCGCTCGTCGACTTCAACCGTGGCGGCACACCGCTCATCGAGATCGTCAGCGAGCCCTGCCTGCACTCGGCGGTGGACGCCGCGGCCTACATGAAGGCCCTGCGCCAGGTCTTGCGCCACCTCGAGGTCTGCGACGGCAACCTCGAGGAAGGCAGCCTGCGCTGCGACGCCAACGTCTCGCTGCGCCCGGCCGGCAGCGCCACGCTTGGCACGCGCACTGAGCTCAAGAACATCAACTCGTTTCGCTTCGTCCGCGAGGCCATCGAGTTCGAGATCGCTCGCCAAGGCCAAGCGCTCGACGCCGGCGAGGCGGTCGTTCAAGAGACGCGCCTGTGGGACGCTGACGCGCGGGTCACGCGCTCGATGCGCAGCAAAGAAGAGGCGCACGACTACCGCTACTTTCCCGATCCCGACCTTGCCGACCTCGTGCTCGACCCGAACGAAGTCGAGCGCTGGCGCGCGGCGCTCCCCGAGCTGCCGGCTGCCAAGCTAACCCGTTATCAGCACGCGTTCGGCCTCTCGGAGTACGATGCCCGCCAGCTTTGCCTGGACGCTCGAGTCGCGGCGTTCTTCGAAGCGGCACTCGCCACGCACCACAACGCCAAAGCGCTCGCGAACTGGATACAAAACGAGGTCTTGCGCCAGGACGCCCCCGATCTATCGCCTGCCTACGCGCGTCAGATCGCCGAGCTCGTGGCGCTCATTGACGACGGGACAATCTCGGGCAAGATCGCCAAGGAGGTGTTCACCGAGCTCAGCGCGCAAGGCCCCTCGCCGAAGGAGATTGTAAAGCGCCGTGGCCTCACCCAGGTCACGGACAGCGACGCCCTTGGCGCGGCCGTGGCCACGGTGGTAGCGGCCCATCCGGAGGCCGTCGTGGCGTACAGGTCCGGCAAGACGAATGTCGCGGGCTTTCTCGTCGGGCAGGTGATGAAGGCGACAGGCGGCAAGGCGAACCCCAAGCAAGTAAGCGCGCTCGTCATCGCCGCGCTCTCGACCGGGAGGCACGAATGAAATTCGACGAGGCCATAAGAGTGCACGCCGCGTGGAAGCTGCGCTTCACGTTGCTCAACGACGGCACGGCGTCCGAAGCGGCCCCTGATCCCGCGGTGCTGGCGCGCGACAACGCCTGTGACTTGGGCCTGTGGCTGCACAGCGAGGCCAAGGCCAAGTACAGCAGCGACGCCGACTACGAAGCGCTCGTGCAGTCACACGCGAAGTTCCACAAGGCCGCAGCCGAGGTCTTGAGGCGCATCTTGAGCGGCGTCAAGCTGACTCCCGAGGACCTCGAGCGCTCGGAGTACGCCAAGCTGTCGCTCGAGATCATTCGCCGCCTCATGTCCATGAAGCGCAAGTACGAGCGTTAAGCGGGCGGGCGCACCGGTCGATCCTTTTCGACCGCCGCCCAGAAGGCGGCCCGGCGCGGCGAATGAGAGGCATCGTCGAGCACGGTGAGCCCCTCGACGAGCCGCCGCCCGGTCTCATCGAGCGCCTGCGGCACTTCGACGATCACGGTCACGTGCTCGTCGCCCCGACCTTCGCCGTGCAGACGTGGCGCGCCACGCCCGCGCAGCCGAAAGACGCGCCCACTGTCGGTGCCGGCGGGTATGCGCATGCGCACGGGTCCCTCGAGGGTTGGGACCTCGAGCTGGGCGCCGAGCGCGGCCTCGCGAAAGCTTATCGGTAGCTCGAGGTGAATATCGGCGCCGTCGCGGCGAAACAAGGCGTGCGGCTGCACCTCGAGCACGACGCGCAGGTCCCCTGCCGACCCGCCCCGTTGCCCAGACTCACCCTCGCCGGAGTAGCGTAACGTCGTGCCATCGCCGGCGCCCGGAGGCACGCGCACCCGCAGCTGCGCCAAGCGCTCGAGCGTCCCCTTGCCACCACATTCCGCGCACGGATCGATGATGAGCCGACCGCGTCCCTTGCAGTAGGTGCAGCGTTTGCTGACCGCAAACAAACCTTGCTGCACCTTGATCTCACCGCCGCCACCGCACGCGAGGCATAGCTGCGGCGCCGAGCCGGGCTTGGCGCCGGTGCCACTACACGCGCGGCAAGCGCTCGGGCGCGGCACTTCGAGTGTACGCTCGCCGCCAAAGACAGCGGTCGCGAAGTCGACCGCCAGCGTGACGACGCGATCGGCGCCGCGCTCACGCGGCGGCTTCTTGCGCCCGCCGAAGAAGTCGCCAAAGATCTCGCCAAAGACGTCACCGAAGTTCTGCGCGCCCGCGCCGCCCTCGTGGCCGTGCAGGCCGGCGCCGAGCGAGCCGAGCTCGTCGTAGCGCCGGCGCTTGGCCGGATCCCCCAAGACCTCGTAGGCGAGGGTCGCCTCTTTGAAGCGCTCCTCGGCCTCGTGGTTGTCGGGATTCTTGTCGGGGTGCAGCTTGTGCGCGAGGCGGCGGTACGCCTTCTTGATCTCGGCCGCCGAGGCCTGCCGCGCGACGCCTAGGGTTTCATACAGGTCGCGCATCGGCTGCCGCGACGCGGCGCTACTTCGACTGCTGCGCGTACATGGTCTCGGCGATCTTGTAGGCCGCGACCTCGAGCGCCTTGAATTGTCTTTCGAGCTCCGCGAACGCGCTTTGCGGATTCTCGAGCGTCGCCTTGAGCGCCGCCATGTTGATCTTGATGGTGTCGACTTCCTTGGCGGCGAGCTCGGCGCCGAACTCCTCGAGCGAGCGCTCGGTCGAATAGATGAGGCCCTCGGCGCTGTTCTTCAGATCAATGAGCGCCCGCCGCTTGCTGTCGTCGTCCTTGTAGGACTGGGCCGATGCGACGATGCGCTTGATCTCGTCTTCGGTGAGGCCGCTCTGCGCCGTGATGCGCACCGATTGGGTCTTGCCGGTGCCGAGATCTTTGGCGGCGACGTGCACGATGCCGTTGGCGTCGAGCTCGAAGGCCACCTCGATCTGCGGCACGCCGCGCGGCGCCGGAGGGATGCCGACGAGCTCGAAGCGTGAGAGCGTCTGGTTGTCGTCGGCGAGCGGCCGTTCGCCTTGCAGCACGTGCACGTTGACGATGGGCTGGTTGTTCTGCGCGGTGCTGAAGATCTGCGTCTTGCGGCACGGCACTGTCGTGTTGCGCGGGATGATGGGCGTAAAGACGCCGCCTGCCGTCTCGACCCCCAAGGTCAGCGGGGTTACGTCGAGCAGGATGACGTTCTTCATCTCACCGGTGAGCACCGCGCCCTGCACCGCGGCGCCGACCGCCACGACCTCGTCAGGGTTGATCTCGCGATTCGGGGCGCGGCCGAAGAACTCGGTCACCTTTTGCAGCACGCGCGGCATGCGTGTCATGCCGCCCACCAAGAGCACGTCGCCGATCTGGCCGGTCGTCAGGCCCGCGTCTTTGAGCGCGGCGCGGCATGGGGCGAGCGAGCGCTCGACGAGGTCATCGGTGAGCTCTTCGAGCTTAGCGCGCGTGAGCGACATATCGATGTGCTTCGGGCCCGAGGCGTCCGCGGCGATAAATGGCAGGTTGAGCTCGGTCTCGAGCGAGCTCGACAGCTCGTGCTTGGCGCGCTCGGCGGCTTCCTTGAGGCGCTGCAACGCCATGCGGTCGCGGCGCAGATCGAGCCCGCCATTCTCCTTGGCGAAGACGTCACAAATGTGCTCGATGATGCGGTGATCGAAGTCCTCACCGCCGAGGCGCGTGTCGCCGTTGGTGGAGCGCACGTTGAAGACGCCACCCGACAGGTCGAGGATCGAGATATCGAAGGTGCCGCCGCCAAGATCGTAGACCGCGATCGTGCAGTCGCCGCGCTTATCGAGGCCATAGGCGAGCGCCGCCGCCGTCGGCTCGTTGATGATGCGGTCCACGGTGAGGCCGGCGATTCGACCGGCGTCACGCGTCGCCTGGCGCTGACTGTCGTTGAAGTAGGCCGGGACCGTGACGACGGCCTGCGTGACCGGCTCGCCGAGATAGTCCTCGGCGATCTGCTTCATCTTGGCGACGATGATGCTCGAGATCTCGGCCGGCGAGTAGCGCTTGCCGCGGATCTCGACGCAGGCGTCGCCGCGCTCGGCGGCCACGATCTTGTACGGCGAGCGCTCGGTGTCGAGCTTGATTTCGGGCGAATCGAAGCGCCGACCGATGATGCGTTTGATGGCGAAGATGGTATTTTCGTAGTTGGTGACGGCCTGGCGCTTGGCGACCTGGCCGACCAAGCGCTCGCCCGACTCAGTGAAGGCGACCATCGACGGCGTGGTGCGCGCACCCTCGTTGTTCGGGATGACGACGGACTTGCCGCCCTCCATCACCGCGACGCACGAATTGGTCGTGCCGAGGTCAATGCCGATCGTCTTGCCCATGCCTAGCGACTGGCGACCGAGGTCGCCCTTCTCCCTGTCTGGTTAGCGAACATCTTAGTCAACGCTTTCGTCCGCGCTCGGCGCCACCTCCGCGGGCGCCATGGCGACGAGCACGCGCGCCGGCCGCAACAAACGGTCGTGCAGCATGTAGCCGCGCTGCAACTCTTCGACGATGGTGCCAGGCGCGGCCTCCGCGGTGAGCTTCTGCCCCACCGCCTCGTGCTTCTCCGGATCGAAGACCTTGCCCGTGCTGACGAAGCCCGTGACGCCGTAGCGACTCAAGGAATCGACGAGCTGCTTGGCGACGAGCTTGATGCCCTGAACGACCGCCGACTTCTCATCGGCGGCGTGCGTCAAGGCACGATCGAGGTTGTCGATGACCGGCAGCACGTCGTGAAGCAGATTCGAGATGCCGAAAGTGCGCGCGTCCTCGATCTCTTTGCGCGCGCGCTTGCGGTAGTTGTCGAAGTCGGCCGCCATGCGCAAGAGTTGATCCTTCATGGCCGCGAGCTGCTCCTCGGCACTCGGCGGCGGCGCGGCCTCGCCGCCTTGGCCACTCGCGGCCGGCACGACCACGCCCTCGTCTAAACTCTCGGTCGCGACCTTGCCGTTGCTCTTGCCGTTGGTCTTGCCAGCCGCACGGCTCGTGGCGTCGGCCGCCGCACGCAACGCGTCGGTGTCGTCTTTGCCTTCGCCTTCGCCTTCGTCTCCGTCGGTCGCGGGCGCGATGCCGCTTGCCTCGTCGCGCACCGCCGGCGTCGGCGTCTCGTCGTCACTATGGCTCGTAGTCTTCTTACTCATAGTCACCAACTCGAGGCGCACGGCCTCGGTACTCGCTTTCCCCACACTAAGACGGCGTATCCCCCCCGGCCGCTAAAGTCTTTCGCAATAGCCCTCGAAGAGCTGCATGGCGTAGCGCACCATCGGCACGAGCCGACCATAGTCCATGCGCTGCGGACCGATGAGGCTCACGGCGCCGCTGTCGCCGTTGCCGCTCTGCCAGCGACTGCCGACGCAGGCGAGCGCCGTCGCCTCGCCGAGCTGATGCTCGGAGCCGAGCACGACCTGCACGCCGTCGCCATCGAGCACGCGATCGAGAAGCTCGAGCAAGGCCGCGTGATCATCGATGGCGCGCAGGACGCTACGCAGCTTTTCGACATCCGCGAACTCGGGCTGCTCGACGAGCCGCGCCGCGCCCTGCACGAGCAAGCGCAGCTCGCTCGACGGCAAGGCCTGCTCGCAGATGGCGAACGCCTGGCGCGTCAGGGTGTCGCGCAGCGCCTCGGCGCGCCCGAGCTCCTGTTGCACGAGGGCGCGCGCCTCGGCGAGCGTCAGCGCGCGCAGGCGCTCGTTGAGGAAGTTCTGCACCCAAGTGATCTCGGTCTCCTTGAGATCGAAATCGACCTCGACGAGCTTGTGCTGCACGAGCCCACCCGGCGAGACGAAGAGGGCCAAGAAACGCCCCGTCGCGCAGCGCACGAGCCCGACCTCACGAAAGCGCGTGCCCAAGAAGCGCGGCACCGCGACGACCGCCACTTGCCCCGAGAGCCCGGCGAGACTCTGGCCGAGGGAGCTTGGAAACTCGGCGAGGTCGCCGCCTTGCAGCGTCGCGTCGAGGCGCGAGCGATCCCAAGGATGCAGCTTCGGACTCATCAGACCGTCGAGGTAGGTGCGCAGCCCGAGCTCAGTCGGGATACGCCCGGCGCTCGTGTGCGGCTGCGTGAGCAACCCGAGCTCCTCGAGCTCGGCCATGACGCTGCGAATGGTCGCCGGCGACAGACGCAGGGCCCGACCGCGGCGCGCTACCGCCGCCGAACTCACCGCTTGGGCCTCGTCGATGTAGGCCTCCACGATGACCTGCAATATGTCGCGCGCGCGACCGTCGAGGCTCATGTTGCTGCTCCGGCGCGGAATCTAGAGAGCGCGTCGTGCGCTGTCAAGGAGCCTGCAGCGCTAGCCCCCGGACGTAGGCAGAAACAACCGCACCTCGTCGCCGTCGGTGAGCGCGTGACTCAGGCGCTCGTGCACGCCGTTGACGACCGGGATGATGAAGCGCAGGTGGGCGCCCTCGTAGCCCACCGCGAGCAACAGCTCCTCGACGCGGGCTCCCGCGGGCAGCTCGAGGTCGAACGCGTCCTTGCCGAGCGGTTTGGCCAAAGCACCGACAATTTTGACGTGGATGCGCATCATGACGAGGAGGCATTGTGCAGGGCGCGCCGCGGCTGGTCAATCGGTCGCTGGCCCTGCGCCAGCTCAGCAACCGGCAGTCCACCGAGCGCCGGCCGCTTCATCGACGGGTGCGCAGGCGTGACTTGGCTCGCCGCGTGACTTCTGGCACACCGAGGCGCGCATGATGACCGAGTTGCTTTCCCGCGGAGCCCACAAACAAGTCGAGTCGCTCGAGCGACGGCTCGCCGCGCCGGTGCTCGTCATCGGGGTCGGCGGTATGCTGCACCGGGCCTGGGCCGAGGCGCTGCGCGGGCGGGGGGCGCAGGTCGTAGCGCCGAGCATGAGCGAGCTCGACCTGACGGACGCCGCCGCCATCCGACGCGGCCTCGGCGACGAGTACCGCTTGGTCGTCAACTGCGCCGCCTGGACCGATGTCGATGGGGCGGAGAAGAACGAGGAGAAGGCCACGGCCATCAACGCGACGGGTGTCGGCGAGCTCGCGCGGCGCTGTGCCGCGTCCGGCGCGCTGCTCGTGCACTACAGCACCGACTATGTCTTCGACGGCCGCGCCAACGCGCCCTACTCGGTCGATGCGCCGCGCGCACCCCTCGGCGCCTACGGCCGCAGCAAGGCGCGCGGCGAGGAGCTGCTCGCGGCGTCAGGAGCCGAGCACCTCAGCGTGCGCACGAGCTGGCTCTACGCGCCGTGGGGCAAGAACTTCGTGCGCACCATCGCCCGGCTTTCGCGCGAACGCGAGAGCTTGCGCGTCGTCGATGATCAGCGGGGCAGGCCGACCTCGGCCGAGCACCTGGTGGCGACGAGTCTCGCGCTGCTCGCGGCCGGCACGCGCGGCACGGCGCACGTGACCGACGGCGGCGAGTGCACCTGGTACGAGCTCGCCTGCGAGGTCGTGCGTCTGACGGGTGCCCGGTGTCGCGTCGAGCCCTGCACAACGGCGGACTACCCGACGCTCGCGCAGCGCCCCGCCTACAGCGTGCTCGAGCTGCGCGCCACCGAGCGCCTGGTCGGCGCCATGCCGCCGTGGCGGCAGGCCCTAGCCGGCGTCGTCGCCCGCCTCGAGCCCTAGTACCAAATCCGGATGACTCGGATTGTCGCGCCGCCCTTGACGCGGCGCGTGCGCTGGCGTGCAGAAGCCGCCGCGACGCGCACGCGTCAAGGGCCGATCGTAGTCGAGGCGATCTCGTATAACTCCCCGATTTCGCTCGCTGCGCGGCCGAGGTCGGATGATCTCGCACCCTTGCGTCTGACGCAGGCGGTCGACAGATTTGTGCCCAGGTGGGGCAACAAAGGCAGGCCCGTGCCGAAAACATCAGGGAGAGAAAGGTGGACCCGTCGTGAGCTTGCCCCGCAACACCCTGTCAGCCAGCGTCACAAAGGCGAGCCCGAGTGCATCGCGCCTGGTATCCGTCGCCGTTCGCGTTACAATCATCGGCATGCGCAGTACTTGGTTGCTTGCTTTTGTGGGGGGTGTGGCGATCGTTGGTGCCGGAAGCCCGGGGTGCCGTAGCTACGAGACGCCGCTGTGTGGTGCGGGCATCGACTGCTGCAACGGCAAGCCCTGCGAGCCCCCGCCGCCGGCCTGCGACGTCGACGGCGACTGCGCGCCCGGCAAGTACTGCATCCTGAACGAGTGCCAGAGCTCAGGCGTCACCGCCTGTAAGAAGGGCGAGCGCCCCCTCATCAGCGTCACCCCGCGCGCCGACTCGCAGGTCGAGTTCGGCGCCGTGATGCTCAACGACACGGTCGAGCGCAAGGTCGTGGTCGAGAACATGGGCGACTGCAACCTCAACGTCGAGAGCCTCGGCATCACCGACGGCAGCAACCCGGCGTTTGCCACTGTGACCGTCGGCACGACGTTCCCGAAGATCGTCGTGCCGCAGCGTAAGATCTCACTGCTCGTGCGCTACACCCCGACCGAGCTCAAAGAAGCCCAAGGCACGCTCGTCGTCGGCTCGGACGACCCGACGGCAAGCATCGTCCAGGTCGCCTTGCACGGCACCTACAACGGCACGCCGACGCTCGTCTTCGAGCCTGCCGAGCTCAACTTCGGCTACGTGCCCTACGCCGTTGGCGCGGGCGGCCAGAGCCGCACCAACACCATCAAGCTCAAGAACCTCGGCACCGGCAACGCCGGCGTCACCATCACGCACGCCTACTTGCGCAACGCGACCTCGGGCTTTCGCGTCCCTGTCGAGATCGACTCCATCTTGCCGCAGAGCCCGAAGGTTCTGCAGAGCTTCGACGCCAACAGCCCGAGCACCTGGCTCGATGTGAACGTCACCTTCGCACCGACTACCAACGCCAACCTCGAGACGTACCTCGATGTCTTCGCGACCGCGCCCAACAACCCGGACATCCTGATCTCGGCGCTCATCAAGGGCTCGTCGCTCGGGCCGCCGGCCATCGCCGTGACGCCGCTGACGCTCACCCTCGCCGACCCAGCTGGCGCACCGCTCTCGCTCGGTATGACGACGTTCAAGCAGGTCACCATCTCAAACAGCGGCCAGTCCGACCTCATCCTCGACATCACGATGGACGACCCGACAGGCGGCGACTTCTACATCTCGCCCTCCTTCCTCGCCCCCATCGCCCCCGGCGCCACCGCCGCGCTCGGCGTCTTCTACACGCCGACCAACCCGACCGACCCGCTCAACATCAACGCTCCGAAGGTGCCGGCGCGCGCCACCGTGCAGATCGGCAGCAACGACACCGCGCACGCGCTCACCAAGGTCAACCTCGAAGGCTGGGCCAAGAAAGATGCGACCGACGACGTGCTCAAGCTCGAGCTCACCTTCACCAACGCCGACAACTCGTGGGCGGGGGGCGACTACCGCAACGTCGACATCGAGGTCCAAAGCCCCTTGGGCATGCTGTGCAAAAAGCCCACCGCGGGGTCATATGCCAACACGGCCGGCGGCTGGGTACCGACCACCGTCAGCACGCCGTGCGACGAGTGGAACAAGACCACCAAAGAGGGCCACATCAGCTGGAACGCGAGCGGTACCTACGAGGAGCCTGAGCGCGTCATCCTCTTTGGGCTCGGCGCGACGAACAGCGGCAAGGTCTTCACCGTGCGCGTCAACTACGTCGAGGACTGCGCCAACATCCCGACGAGCACGTTGTCGAACCTCCTCGGCATCGGCGGCAGCCTCATCATCAGCGCCATCGGCGCCTGGGCCGGCGTGCCGCTCGCCGTCTCGCCCGACGCGATCGCCAAGGCCATCGCGGGCGCGTGCTTCTCGCACGAGGGCTCGACCGCCACGGTCAAGGTCTCGCTCAACGGCGACCAAGAGATCGCCGCCCCGCAAGTCCTGTTGCGCTCGAAGGGCGACTCGGCGGTCATCGTCAAGTTGATGCGCGAGTCCGGAACCTTCAAGGTCGTGCCGTGAGCCGACACCGCGCCATCGAGCCGGGGCTCGGCCTCGCACTCGGGCTTGCTGCGCTCGGGCTCGCGACGCTCGGCTGCGAGGCGCAGGTGGTGCAGGTCGACTGCGTCGCCAACCCCGCCGCCTGCGCCACGAGCAATTCCATCAGCTCACAGCCGCCGCGGCTCGCCATCGAGCCGCCCTTTGGCCTCGGCTTCGCCTGCGTCACCCTCGGCTGCGACGAAGAGCGCACGCTCAAGGTGAGCAATCGCGGCGGCGGCTCACTCAAGGTCTCGGTCGTACGCCTGACCGCTGGCGCTTCGGCCGACTTCGCCTTGAGCGTCAAGCCGAGCACGGTCGTCGGCAACAAGGTCAATGCCCCCGCAGGCCTACCCTCGACCGACCAGCCCCTCGACCTCGGGCCGGGCGAGTTCGTCACCGTCGCCGTGCGCTACACGCCGCGCGACGCGGTTGCGGACCAGGCGACCTTGCGCCTCGATTGGTTCGACGGTGGCCGCGGCGCCGACGGCGACATCAAGCAAGTGACGCTGCCCGTCGCCACGCGCGTGCTCGCCGACGCAGCGGGCAAGCTCTCGAGCGACGAAGTCAACTTCGGCTACGTCGCGCTCGGCACCGAGGCGGTCGTCAACATCGAAGTCGAGAATACGAGCGGCGACGCGATGCTTGCGCTCGGCGACGCCAAGCTCGGCGACGACTCGGCGAACGCCTTTAGCATCGACGCGGGCTTCGTGCCGATGGCCAACCCCGGCGAGCGCATTCTCATCCCGGTGCGCTTTGCGCCACTCGCCGCCGACGCCTTTTTTGGCACGGTCGAGCTCGCGCTCAACGATCCGAACGCACCGACTCGCACCATCGTCGTGCGCGGCACCTCGATCCGCGAGCCGCGCCTCGTCGTCACCACGCCAGCGTTGGGCGGCGTCGATTTCGGCGCGGTGCGCTTTGGCGAAGCTGTGACGCGCGTCGTTTCGGTGCGCAACATCGGCGGCACGGACGCCGACCTTTCGGCGACGCTGCAAAGCGGCAGCGACCCTGACCTGCGCCTCGAGGTCGCGAGCGGTGACCTCGGCCCCATCAACGCGATGCAAGAGGTGCGCTTCAACGTGCAGCTTGCGGCGAGCCACGGCGGCGATGTCAAAGGCCAGCTCAGCGTGCTCGCGGTCGGCAAGGGCGGCAGCTCCACCGTGACGCTCGGGCTCGCCGGCTTTGGCGATGCGCCGGTGCTCGTCACGACGCCCGCGACGGTGGACTTCGGCACGCTCGCCCACGGCTGGGTGGCGCCCGTACAGCGCATCAAGCTCGTCAATAGCGGCACGGGCGACCTCGTGATCTCCGCCATCGAGTTCGAGATCGGCTCGTCGCTGCTCATCCGCATGTCGGCCATGCCGGCTCTGCCCTACGTGCTGCGCCCAGGCGACGAGAGCTACGGTATCCCGGTCTTCATGAGCGCCGATACGCTCGGGGTCGCCACGGCGACGCTGCTCATCCAGAGCAACGCCATCGGCGCGCCGCTCACCCGCATCGCGGTGCAGGGCAACGTCCTCGCCTGCGCTGATGCTTGCCCGACCGCGCACGGCACCCCGAGCTGCGCGAGCGGCGCCTGCGCCATCGCGATGTGTGCGCCGGGTTGGCACAACACCAACACGTCATTGAGCGATGGCTGCGAGTGCCAAGACGAGCGCGTCGGCCTCGACATCGGCGGCACCTGCAGCAGCGGCGACACCTCCGTCGGCACGCTCGGCGACGGCTGCTCCAACTATCCGAACGAGGCCTACCGCACGGCCAATCTCGCCGAGAAGAGCGACGTCGATGTCTACTTCTTTCGCACCGAGGACGCTTCGGGCGTCTTCTGCGACACGTTTGGCGATTCCTCCGAGACGCGCGTCGAGCTCGTGAGCGCCCCGCCGGGCGTGGCGCTGTGTGTGCGCGTCGGCGCCCCTGACGACGTGTGCGGCGGGTACACGAGCGCCTTCGACGCGCAGTACTGCGGCCAAAGCGCCTACGTGACGCCGAGCTCGTGGGGCAGCAACGACAGCCACACCGTGACCGTATGGGTCCTGTGGCGCCCTGAGGCGCAGCCGGTATGCGGCAACTACACGGTCAAATTTCGCGGCAAGAAGTACTGATCCTGGTCCCGCGCGCTGGCACACGCTACACTCCGAGCGTAGGTCGTTGCATGAGAAGTCTCGCGCCCATCCATCCGCTTGTCCTACTCGGCCTGCTCGGAGCGTCCGCCTGCTCGAGCGCCACGCGCGTCGACTGCGCGGCGAATCCACAGGCCTGCAAGACCGACCCCTCGAAGTACCCGCCCAAGATCTATGTCGAGCCACCATTCGGCGTCGGCTTCTCCTGCGTCACGGTCGGCTGCGACGACACGCGCTCGCTCAAGATCTCGAATCGCGGCGGCGGCAAGCTCAACGTCTCGACGGCGCGCCTGACGGCCACCTCATCGACCGACTTTAGCCTGAGCTTTACGCGCGGCGCTGCGACCTCGCCCATGACAGCCCCCTCAACCGATGCCCCGGTGACGCTGCTTACCAACCAGTCGTTTACGATGACGGTGCGCTACACGCCGAGCGACGCGCTCATCGATACGGGCTCGCTGCGCATCGACTGGTACGACGGCGCCAAACAACTCAAGGACGCGGACGTACGCCAAGTCACGCTCGCCGTCGAAGCGCGCCAGCTCGGCGACGCCACGGCCAACCTGCTCACGAAGTCGGTGAACTTCGGCTACGTGGCGAAGAACCAAGAGGGCGTGCAGTCGATCGAGATCGAGAACGCGAGCGGCAACGCCGTGCTGTCGCTCACCGGCGCAAGGCTCGTCGATGGCTCGTCGAACTTCTATAACCTCGACCTCGGCGCCTCGGCATATGCCAACCCGGGCGACAAGGTCTCGGTGCCGGTGCGCTTCGCGCCGCTCGATATCGACGCCTATTACGGCACCGTCGAGCTCACGGTCAACGACCCGGTGAACTCCATCTTGACCGTACCGCTGCTCGGCACGTCGATCTCGGGAGTGCTGCTCGACGTGCGGGAGCCCACGACCGGCACGGTCGACTTTGGCACCATCCGCCAGGGCGAGGCGGTCGAGCGCCTCATGACCGTGCGCAACATCGGCGGCGAGGTTGGGGACTTGAGCGCGGCCTTGAACGGGACCGCCGACGGCTACGGCCTCGTCGCCGCGAGCCTCGACCTCGGCCCCATCAAGGTCCTCGAGGACGTTGGCGTCACTGTGCGCCTGCGCGCTCCACGGGGCGGTGCGCTCGTCGGCTCGCTGACGCTCAGCGCGACCGGCAAGGGCAGCAGCTCCATCAAGACCCTCGCGCTTACGGGGCAGGGCGACGCGCCGCGCGCCGTCGTCACGCCGACGAGCGTTGACTTCGGCTCGGTAGCAAATGTGTGGAGCGGCCCGACGAGCTCGCTGCTCGTCAGCAACGCCGGCGTCGGCACGCTCGTCATCTCGGCCGTTGAGTTCGACATCGGCACGGCGCTGCAGTTCCGCCTCCCTGCGGTCATGCCGCTGCCCTACATCATGAGCCCGACCGATCCGCCCTACGAGATCCCGCTGACGCTGCTGACGACGCCGCTCGGCGCTGTCACCGGCACGCTCATCATCCGCAGCAACTCCATCGACACCGATACGATCCGTGTGCCCCTCGCCGGCACCATCACGACCTGCGCCAGCGCCTGCCCGGTCATCAACGGCGCGCCCGATTGCTCGGGCGGCGTGTGCCAGACGGGCGTCTGCAGCCCCGGCTGGCACGACACCGACGGCCAGTACCCGAACGGCTGCGAATGTCAGGACGTCGACTATAACTCGCCCGGCACCGACGCCCCAAACGTCTGTCCGGGCTCGCCCTTTACCACGGTCATCGGTGACAACTGCGCGGGTTACCCTACCTCGAGCACCATCACCAAGGCCAACCTGCCGACGAGCGGCGACCTCGACGTGTACACCTTCCGCGCGGTCGATGGCTCGTCCATCGCCTGCGACATAACCGGCGATTCATGGCAAGGCCAGGTCCAGATGTCGAGCTCGGTACCGGGCATGATGTTGTGCGTGAGCTTCGGGGGGTCGAGCGACGCCTGCGGCGGCTACACCAACAACTGCGTCAACCTGACGCCCTCGGGAACGCAGTACTCCGCGGTGCAGACCAAGAGCGGCTCCTACGGGACGGACGACACGTCCAACGTCACGGTGGGCGTCAAGTGGCAGGCCGCCGCCGCGGTCAAGTGCGGCGCCTACTCGCTTACGTTCCGCTCGGCAAAATGAGCGGCCTCACCGACCGCTCAGAGTCCACTCGAGCAAGTGAGCGGCCGCGCAGTCGAACGACGACGCCGGAGTGACAGACGCACCGCAACTCCCTATACTCATCGGGTGAAGGATCTGCCACCGAGGGGACCAAAGCCGTGATCGCCAGTCTCTCACCACACCGCGTCGTCGCCACCTATGCGGACTATCTGCGCATGCCGGACGACGGCAAGCGCTATGAAATCATCGACGGGGAGCTAGCGTTGACACCAGCGCCGCTGATTCGCCACCAAGCCGTGTCGGGCAACCTGCTGTTCACTCTTTATGCACACGTCAAGAAACACGACCTTGGTCAGGTGTACAACGCTCCTGTCGATGTGGTCTTGAGCAGCACCGACGTTGTGCAACCCGACCTCGTCTTCGTCTCGACCTCGCGCATGGGCATCGTGACCGAGCGCGCCGTGCAGGGCCCGCCCGACCTCGTGGTCGAGATCCTCTCACCTTCGAACAAGAAGCGTGACAACGTTTTGAAGACGCAACTCTACGCGCACTATCGCGTGCCCAACTACTGGATCGTGGATCCTGCAGCCGCGAGTTTGCGTGAGCTCGTCTTGCGCGACGACCAAACGAAGTACGCCTTGCGCGGCACTCACCTGCGGCCCGAACACTTCGTGTCAGCGGTCTTTCCAAAGCTGCGCATTCATCTGACGGCGCTCTTCGAGTAGGCTCGCTCTCGGCTCCGCGTCCTCTCGACCTCTTCTCGTTCACGACAAAGGCAACGGCTCATGCGCGTGCTCTCTGGCGTTCAGTCTTCGGGCAAACTGCACCTCGGCAACTACTACGGAGCCATCCGCCAGTTCGTCACCTATCAAGACAAGGCCGACGAGGCGCTGTACTTCATCGCCGATCTGCACTCGCTTACGACCGTGCGCGACGGCCCGCTCGTGCGCCAGCACTCACTCGACGTCGCTCTCGATTTCTTGGCGCTCGGCCTCGACCCGAACAAGGCGATTCTCTTTCGCCAGTCCGACGTGCCCGAGATCCCGAGCCTTGCGTGGGTGCTCGCGACCGTGACCCCGATGGGCCTGCTCGAGCGCGGCCACAGCTACAAGGACAAAGTGGCGCGCGGTGTGCCGCCCGACTGCGGCCTGTTCATCTATCCCGTGTTGATGGCCGCCGACATCCTGCTCTACGGCTCGGACGCGGTGCCGGTCGGGCGCGACCAAAAGCAGCACTTGGAGTTCGCGCGCGACATCGCCACCAAGTTCAACGCCGCCTTTGTCGCCGGCTATGACCCGCAAGATCCGCTCGGCAAGGCGAGCGGCAAGCCCGGCATCTTCAAGCTGCCCGAGCCCATCATCTTGGACGAGACCGCCGTCGTGCCCGGCCTCGATGGGCAGAAGATGTCGAAGTCGTACGGCAACGCCATCGATCTGTTCGGGCCCGACGACGTGGTCACGAAGCGCATCATGTCGATCAAGACCGACTCGACCCCAATCGAAGGCGCCAAGCCACCCGACTCTACGTTGCTGCACCTGCTCGAGCTGTTGTGCGACGCCGACGAGGCCGCGGCGCACAAGCAAAGCTGGCAGCAAGGCGGAGTCGGCTACGGCACCTACAAAAAGCGGCTCGTGGCACGATTCTTCGAGGTGTTCGGCGAGGCGCGACGCCGACGGATCGAGCTCGCCCGCGAGCCACGAGAGGTCGTGCGCATCTTGCGCGCGGGCGCATCACGCGCGCGCGAGCTGGCGCGGCCCTTATGGGAGCGGGTGGTCGAAGTGACCGGAGTTGGGGCGCACTATGCCGACGTGCGACGCGGTCCGGAGTTTCTCGTGCGCTGACGTGCGCTGACATTGCCCGAGCGGCACGAGTAGAATATTTGGGCTCTTGCGCCGTACCGCTGGGTGCGTCGACCCTGTCAATTCGAACAACGACAAGCAGAGGAGGAAGACATCGTGCCGAGGCTCATGCGTCTCTTTTGGAGCATCGGGGTCTTCGCGCTCGGTGCTTGCGGCGCCTCGCCCGCGAGCGAGGCCGAGCTGCCCGCGCCTTCGACCCTCGGCGCCTGCCTCGACTGTCACTCGCCGCCCGAAGCCGCCGTCGATGCAGAGACAAAGACGGTCGGCATCGCCGGCACCCACTTTGATAATTGGGGGCGCGACGCGAGCGGGGCGCTCGTCTACACCGACACCGCGCCGCTTGAAGGAATGCTCCTCGAAGCACCGCTCGACTGGGCGACCGAGGGCCTCGGCTATGTGACCCGCTCGAGTCCCAACGCCTGCAGCGCGAGTTGCCACGAGGGCCATAGCCACGGCGTCGTGATCGCGCTCGAGTGGGCCCGCTCGAAGCATGCCGATTCGCAAAGCGCGCCCTATACGCATGTCTTCACCGACCCGGTGTGCTCGCGCTGCCACTCGGCGGCCGGCTTCGCGGCCTACGTCGACGCGAGCAACCTCGCCTACCCGCAGTGGACGCTCGCCGGCGTCGTGCCGCAGGGCTACCACCTCACGTGCAACGGCTGCCACGACGCGTTGGCGTATCCGACGGCCGACGCGCCGCACCTGCGCCGCGAGGGCGTGGTGCCGCTCGTCAGCGGCAACGGCACCTCGTTCGTCGTCGATGGGGTCGTTTCTGCAGGGCGCTCGGCCGTGTGCGTGAGCTGCCACCAGGCACGCGAGAGCGGCGCGACCCTCTATCGAGCCATGCGCGGCAAGAACGCCGACCCATACGATGCCGTGGCGCAAGTGATGACGGGCTTCAATCTACCGAACCCGCACTACCGCGGCGCCGCGGCGTTCTTGTACGGCTACAAGGGCTTCGAGCTGCCGGGCCGCGCCTACACGCCCGGCAACGCCTTTCACCAGAGCATCGGCTGCGTCGGCTGCCATATGGTGCGTGACGAGGGCGCGGGGATGGGTGGCCACACACTCTTGATGCGCGACCAAGCCGGGCAGGACCACATCAGCGTCTGCCGCCGCTGTCACGGTCCGGTAAACGGCTTCACCGAGATCGGGCTGCTGCGCGACCTCGACGGCGACGGCGTCGCGAAGCGACCCGCGCTCGAGCTCGAGGCGCTCAAAGCGACGCTGCTCGCAGCGCTGGCGACCGCAGCACTCTACTACGACGACGCGACGTACCCCTACTTCTTCACCGACCCGCTCGTACACGGCGACGCGACGCGCGCCCGCACCTGGACCGAGGCGCAAGCCATCGCCGCGTTCAACTTCCTCTTGGTTGCCAAGGACCCGGGGGCCTTCGCGCACAACTTCCGCTACGCGACGCAGCTCTTGCGCGACGCCTATGCCGGCCTGCTCGGACACGAACCGTCGGGCGAGCGGCCCGCAACCGCGGATGACCGCCCGGCGACCATCTTCACCGCACCGTAAGGGACCGCGAGCCATGCTGATCTATCCGTCGACTGTCTGTCTCGCACGCGCTGCGCTGCTCGCGGCCTGCGCGTTCCTTGTCGGCAGTTGCGACACCCTGCGCCGCAGCAAGCCGCTGCTACCCATTCGCGAGTACGAACGCCTCATCGCCGGGCGCCTCGACGCCAACTACATTGGCACGGCGCGCTGCCTCGCGGCCTGTCACGAGCACGATCACCTGCGGCTCGACTTCGAGGGCTCGACGATGGGCGCGCAATTATCGAGCGAGAGCGGTCTGCCACTCGTCGACTGCGAGAGCTGCCACGGCCCAGGCAGCCTCGCCGTCGAGGGTCTGTCGGTCGAGAGCGTGCAGACCGCACTCGACCTGGGCCAGAAGCCCTCGTGCAACTTCGGCACGCTCACCCAGATCCACGCGCTGCCGGCGCAGGCGCGCTCCCTCATCTGCCTCAAGTGCCACACGGGCAACGCCACCTTTGCGCTGCATGAGTGGGTGAGCGGAGCGCACGCCGGCGCTGATGTGGCCTGCAACGACTGCCACAATATCCACGCTGGGCCCGATCTCATCGTGCACCGCGACGAGATGCTGACCATGTGCACGGGCTGCCACGAGCAGCGGCTCGCGGACTTTTCGCTGCCGAGCCACCACCCCGTCACCGAGGGCAAGATGGTATGCACCGACTGCCACGACCCGCATGGCACGAACGCCGAGCGGCTGCTCAAGCGCACAACCCTCAAGGAGACTTGCACGAACTGCCACGGGCAGATGGCCGGGCCCTTCGCCTTCGAGCACGCCGACCTCGGGGAGAATTGCCTCATCTGTCACGCGGCGCACGGCTCAGTGAACAACAATCTGCTCAACGCGAGTGAACCGTTTCTCTGTCTGCAATGTCACAACGGCCACTGGCTCGACACGGGCACGAGCGGCCAAGGCACAGCGGTCGTGCGCGGCACGTTGTACACGCGCTGCACCGACTGCCACACCGCCATCCACGGCACCGACGCGCCATCACCGAGTGGCCGCGGCACATTCATTCGCTAACGTTCGAGGAGGATTAGCGTGCGCGCACTCAAGGCTCTTGTCGCCGTTCTCGTGCTGCTCGTGGCCGTCGCGGCGCGCGGGCAACAAGCCCGGGCGGCCAATGACGACACCTTGCCCCCCGACATGGACGGGCACGTCTACGTACCGCCTGGCATCCCGACCGAGCTCAAGCTGCGCCTCGGCTATACGCAACTGTTCGGATCGGGCTCGCGACGCACGGCCGAGTATCGCGCGTACCGATCCTCACCGGCGGCTGAGGTCGAGCTGCGCGCGCTACCCTATCCCCACCGCACGCACTTGGACTTGCGCTTCGACAATCGCGACAGCTACGCCTTCAACGGCAGCTACGCGCTGACGGACCTCGTGCAAGTGCGCTGGGTCACCGAGCAAGTACCGCATCAGCTCGATCCGGTGACGCTCGTCGGCGAGAGCACGGCCGGACGCTTTCGCGTCGAGCAGTCGACGGCTCACGACAAGCCGTTTGTCGCGGCCGGTCTGCACAGCGCGAGGCTGCGCTTTAAGCTGCCGGACTTTCCGCTGCACGTCTATGTCGAGGGCTTTGCGAGCGGCCTGCACGGCCAGCGTAACGTGCGCTTCCTCGGCGATAACGGCGCTTGGGATGACCTCGTGCGGGTGCAGCAGGGTCGCCAGGTCGACTGGCTCACGCTCAACGGCATGGTGGGGCTCAACCTGCACTTAGGGCCACTCGAGCTCGACTATGCGCACCGCGAGCGCTTCTTCTCAGCGGGCCCGCTCGAGCTCGAACGCTCGGGCGTCATGCCGTACGTCGGCCACGGGGAGAGACCCGGGGCCGTAGAATACCTGCCGCCGGGACGTGATGAAGCGGTGCATGTGGCGACCCATGCCGATACGCGCGGCCGCTCCGATATGCTTCGGGTGCACTCTGCCTACACCGGCCGCATCGTCGCAGCGGCAGGGATCGGTCAGAGCACGAGCGAGAACTTGGCGAGCGCCACCGCCGTCGGACGCACGTTCGGCGACGCGACCGTGACGCTCATCCCGATCGCCCCGCTGACGCTCAGCGGCGCCTATCGCTTCGCCGTCGATCACGCCAACTCACCAACGGCCCAACCCATCGAGCAGCCGCTGCTCGCCACACCGGCCGAGACAATGCCGAACCACCTCATCGAACGGCAGGCGCAGACGGGCTCGGTCAAGGCTCGATACCGGGCCAGCGACGCCGTGGCTGTCGTGGCGCTGCTCGAGCGCAACGCGGTCACACGCGGCTACGCCGACCAGTGGCTCGTCCCGCGGCGCACCCTGCTCGACCGCGGCAAGCTCGCCATTGATGTGCGAGTTGGCTCGACGCTCGAGCTTGGCGCGAGCGTCGCGCGCCGCCAGATTAGGGCGCCGGCCAACAATGTCGAGGACGAGGTGACGACGATCGGGGCGGTGCTCGGCCGCTGGAGCGTGGCGCGCGGCACCCGTCTGCAAGCTGGCTACGAGCTCGAACGCGGCTATGGCCACGAGCTTCGCTACGCGGTCGCAGACGCTCCCTCGCCCGCAGGCAGTCGCGACTTCACGCGCCACAACGCCCACGCTGCGCTCACTGCGGCCCTCTCGCAAGAGGTGGTCGTCAGCGTCTTTGGCGCCTACCTCGCGACCAACACCGAACAGGTCATCTTGTTCGACGACTTCGCGAGCCCAGGCTGGATCACCGACCCACGCGCCCTCTACCGCACCGACATGCGCGTCGTCGGCGGCGACGTCGCAGTGCGGGCGCCGGGCGGCGCGCGTCTCGGAATTCGGGGTGTTGCAACGCGCGGGATGTCGAACCTCACGCCAAGCGTGAGCGCAGCCGTGACGCCAGTACCGATTGGCGCGGCCACGAACGAGGCGGTGCTGACCACCCGCGCCGAGGCGTACGCTGAGGTAGACGCATTCGGCTTCGTGGCGGCACTGACTGCTCGACGCGAGTCGCTGCGCACCGACGGCGACGCCAGCGCCAATCTCAACGCGTCGGGATTAGTGCATATCATCTACCTGAACCTATCTAGGGAGTGGTGAGCCATGCGGGTGCGCACGGCACAGGTCGTGTTTCTTACCGCCGTCCTCGCGCCGCTGTCGGCCGAGGCCGGCGGCACCGTGGGCGTGCTGCTCGGTGCCGACATGCCCTACTTTCGGGCCGTGCACGCGACGCTGACCGCCGAGCTCGCCAAGCAAAGCGGCGTCGAGCTCGTGGTGCAGACGCCGGCCGGCGACCGCATGGCTTGGGTCAACGCGGCGCGCCGCTTCGAGGCGGTCGGTGCCAACGTCGTCGTCGCCTACGGCGCCACCGCCGCCCAGATCGCGGTGAGCGAAAGCGGAGACCTCCCGATCGTCTACGTAGCGAGTCACTCGAGCGCCTTTAGGCTCGAAGGCACCAAGACGACGGGCGTCAGTTGGCGCATTCCCATCCTCACGTTGCTCAAGCGGCTCAAGGACGTGACCCCGTATGCCAAGCTCGGCGTCGTGATGAATCCAGATGAACCCGACACGGTGCAGCAGCTGCACGAGGTCGAGGCGCTTGCCGACGAGCTCGGCGCGCAGGTTGTCGGCATTGCCGTACGGCAATCGGGCGACGCCGGCAAACGCATGCGCGCCGTCGAGGCCGTGTATCTAACGACGGGCTGCGCGACGACGAGCTGTAGTAACGACGTCCTCGGCGCCGCCAAGGCCGCGAAGATCTCGGCTGCCGCACCCCTGCTCGGCATGGAGGAGCAGGGCGCGCTGCTCACGATGTCGCCCTCGCCGGCCGAGGTCGGAAAGGCGGCCGCGGGCATGGTGGCGCGAATTCTCGCCGGCGAGAAGCCGGCGGTGATCCCAGTCGTCACGCCGAAGCGCATCGAGTTCATCGTCAACGTCGCAGTCGCCGAAGGCCTTGGTCTCAAGGTGCCCGTCGACGTCCTCACCGGCGCTACCCGAGTCATCAAGTGAAGATGACGTTGCGCTCCAAGGCCGCGCTCATTACGAGCGCGGTCCTCGTGCTCGGGCTCGGTACGAACACCGCGGTGCTCACCTATCTCGCCTACAGCAGCTACGAACAGGCGACGGTGGCGCAAGTTACGGCCAGCGGCGAATCACTCGCCGCCGACATCGAGAAGGTCCTCGCGCTCGGCCTGACGCTCAACGATCTCGCGGGCTTCGATGAGAAGATGCGCGCCGTCGTAACCAAACAACCTGTCGTCGCCTACGCGATGCTCACCGACGCGAGCGGCGCCCTCGTGCAGCACACCGTGAGCGGCGCGGTCCTGCCCGTCGGCAGCCTTCTCACGACGGACTTCACCAAGGCCTCTTCACTCGTGCGCAAAGTGGGCGCCGACTTTCAGGTAGGCACGGCGCTGCGCGACGACAAGAACCAAGTGGTCGGCGTCATGACTCTGGCCGCGAGCGGCGCCGTCCTCGAGCGCAAGCTCTGGAGCCTACTCGCTTCGGCGCTCTTGGTCGGCGTCGTTTTGTGCGTGGTGTTTATCGCGCTCGTCAACATGCTCATCTGGCGCGCGGTCATATCGCGGATCGCCGACATCGAACGCGTCGCTGTGCGCGTCGCGGCGGGTGACTTGACACGCACGGCCGCGGTCATCGGGCACGATGAGCTCGCATCTTTGGCGGCGGCGGTGAACAACATGGCTGCGAGTCTGCGCGCCATGATCGGCCGCATTGGCAATCTCGTCGGCGGCGTTCAAGGCGTGACCAAGGTCGTGCGCGACGCCTCGTCGAGCACGCAGACGATCGTCGACGTTCAACGCCGCGCAGTCGAAGACACCGCGCGCGCAGTGAGTGATTTGAGCGACGAGATCCGCTCCGTGGCGGTGAGCTCCAACAGCCTCGAGACGTCGGCGAGCGCGGCCACGACCGCGGTGCAAACCATGGGCGTCGCCGCCGGCGAGCTCGTGCGCAACGCGAGCAGTCTGTTCGATAACGCCGGAGAAGCCGCCGCGTCCATCCAACAGATGAGCACTTCGCTCGAACAAACGGCGAAGGGTCTGTCGTCAGTGACCCGCTCGGCGCACGAGACGAGTGAGGCGGTGATGGGCGTCAACCAGCTCTTCGCACAGATTCAAGCCCGCGCAAACGAATCGGTGCGCTTGGCCGAGCTCGTTTCGGGCGAAGCGGCGGAGCGGGGCCTCGGCTCGATCAGCGGCGCCATGCAGGGCATGACCGATATCCGCACGAGCGTTGGCGCGTTGGCCGAGACCATTAATCGTCTCGAGTCGCGGTCTTTGCAGATCGGTAAGATCCTCAGCGTCATCTCTAGCGTCGCAGGAGAGACGACCCTCCTCGCGCTCAACGCTTCGATCTTGGCCTCACAGGCCGGCGGGGAGAGCGGGCGCGCGTTCGGTGTCATCGCGAGCGAGATCAAAGCGCTCGCCGAGCGAACGACCGCGTCGACCAAGGAGATAGGGGATCTCGTCTCGGCAGTGCAACAAGACACGCGCTCGAGCGTGACCAAGGTGGGTGATGGACTGCAAGCGGTCGAGAAGGGGGTCACGCTGTTTGGCAACGTCCGCCAAGCACTCGACAGCATTCGCGAGAGCGCCGGGGTCTCGACGGACATGGCGCGCGCCATTCAAGGCGCCGCGACCGAAGGCAGCGGTTCGATGAACCAAATGTCGGTGGCGGCGGCGAGCATCTCACGCGAGATCGAGCACCTCTCGCGCGCGACGGCCGAACAAAGCAAGGGCAGCGAGCAGATCGTGCAGGCGACCGAGAAGATGCGCGTCATGAGCGGCGACATCACCAAGACGACCGAGGCGCAAAGCGCCGGCGCCCAGAAGCTCACTCTCGGCTCGGGCAATGTCTCGCGTCAAGCCGGAGAGATCAACGCCGCCATCGTCAACCAACGAGCGCGCACCGCCGACATCGTGACCACCATCGCCCGCATCCGCGAATCGACGGTGGAGCTCACGACGCAGGCGACGGAGATGGACAAAGCGGTGCGCGACCTGGCGGGGGACACGAAGACCCTGCTCGCCGAGCTCGAGCGATTCGAGCTGTAGCCCTACGGCACGAACTGCTGAATGAACTCGAGGTAGCTATCGACGCGCGTGCTCGAGGCCGTAGAGAGGCAGAAGATCATGCCGAAGGAGTTCACGCCGACGATGGTCTCGCGGCCGTGGATGTTCATGAACACCGGGCCGCCCGAATCGCCGCTGCAGATCTTCTTAAAGAGCGTGCCGGTCTTGACGAACTTGCCATCGAAGCTGTTGAGCTTGACGGTGGCCTCGCGCTTGACGCCCGCGCCCTTCGAGAAGAGCCCGCTGCTCAGGCCGTAGCCAACGAGCCGCGCCGAATCGCCCACCATCGCCGCGCCGAGCGGCTCACGATTGTAGGGCAGCGGCGCCACGGTCGTCGGCTTCGAGAGGATGACCACCGCGATGTCGTGGCCGTTCGGGAGGTTGGCGACATCGAACTCGGGATCCCACTCGACCGAGGCCACCTTGATCTTGTCACCTTGGGTCTCGGGCTTCGTGATGTCGTAACCGAACAGGGCGATGTACTGGAGCCCTTCGCCGACGACGGCGGGGCTGACGCAGTGCGCGGCCGTCAGAAGCACCGTCGGCGAAATGACCGAGGCTGTGCACAACATCCCTTGGTTGGCGCCGGGCACTGCGCCATAGAGGGCAACGACGGACGGGTCGCCGGTGGTCGGCGTGCCACCGACTATGGCCTCGTCGTCGGCCATGCTCGGCACGGGCGTCGGCTGCACGTCGGGCGCACCGCAGCCGAAGAGGAGAAACGCAACGAAGGCAAAGAGAGACGAAGTCTTCATAGGGTTAGGTTCCTTTTGTGATTGCCTCAATCATCGGCAGCGCTACCGCGATGTTGCGCGAATCTGATAGGTGGCTCACGAAGCGGATGACTCGGCTTGCTCGGCCGCCCTTGACGCGGCGCGTGCGCTCGAGCATCGAAGCCGCCGCGACGCGCACGCGCCGAGGGCCGAGCGCAGGCAAGGCGAGCGGATCTAAGGAGGTCGCATGGCACCACCCACGCCCAGCTCCAACGCCGCGAGCGTAGGTCTCGTCGCCTTGGCTGCCACGCTCTGGGGCGGCTGGGGGCTCGTGCTACGACCCGCCCATCTGCCGCCGCAAGCGGCCGTGGCCGTCGTCTTCGCCACGCTGCTCATCGCCACGCCCTGGTGCCTGCGCCGCGGCCTGCTCGCCGACCGCGGCGCGCTCTGGGCGCTCGTGCTGCTCGGCCTCGCCGATACGGGCAACGCCGCGCTCTATTTCGCGGCCATCGACCGCGGACCGCTCGCCATCGCCGTCCTCTCGCACTACCTCGCACCGGTGTTGGTCGCGCTCGCGGCGCCCTACATCTCGAAGCAGCCGCTGTCGCGGCGCACGCTCGTGGCGACCCCTGTCTCGCTGCTCGGCCTGTTGTTGCTCGTCGGCGGGCTCGCGGGGCCGGCGCCCCTCGTGACCGCGGCGCTCGGCGGCGGCAGCGCGTTCTTCTACGCGGTCATCCTCTTCGCGGCCAAGCGTGCATCACGCGCCTTTCGCCCCTTGGAGATCACGACGCTGCACGCCTGGGTGTCCCTCGCCGCCTTGCTGCTGCTCTTCGGCAAGAGCGCCGTGCCGAGCGTCGCCGCTGCGCTACCCGTGGCCTTAGGGGCGCTCGTCTGCGGTCTCGGCGCGAGCTGGCTCTTCTACCGCGGCCTCGAGCGCATCGAGCCCCCGGTCGCAGCCGTGCTTGCGTACCTCGAGCCCGTCTCCGCTGCCGCCCTTGGATGGATGGCGTTTGGTGAGACCCTCGGGGCCGCGCAGCTCATGGGCGGCGCGGCCATCGTGCTAGCGGGCGTCTACGTCGCTTGCGAACGCCGAAAGAACGGCGCTCGATTGGCGTCCGAGTGAATGACCCGTGTTTGGGACTAAGGGTTGACGCCCACCACGCCGAGGAAGCTCTGATACATATCGGCGCGCGTGTCGACGCCGTACTGGACACAGGTCTGATCACCGTACGACGTGACGCCGGCCACGAAGTACTTGCCGCCCGACTTGACCAACGCCGGGCCGCCCGAGTCGCCGTTGCAGGTGTTCTTGCCCTTGGTCGAGTATGCGAACTGCGTGGCCGAGACCTTGCTGATGGCCATCGAGACGGCGCGCTTGACGCCGGCGCCCGTTTGGCTCGTGCCGTTATCGACGCCGTAGCCGACGAAGAACAGCGACTTGCCGACATACGAGGCGCTCATCGAGGCGAGCACCGGCAGCGGCGTCACCGAAGCGGGCGCCGGCTCGGCGAGCGTCACGAGACCGATGTCGTTCTTGAGCGTCGACATGCTGAAGCTCGGGTGGGCTTCGATGCTCGCCACCTTGAGGGTGTAGTCGGGCTTGTTGACGTCGGCGCCGATGATAAAGAAGGCGTCGGCCGCGACCACGTCTTGCGAGCAGTGACCGGCCGTGAGCACCTTGGTCGGGGAGATGAGCGTGGCCGTGCACAGCTCCTGGCCACCCTGCACGTTGATGATGAGCGCGCCGATGGCGGGCAGCCCGCTGTAGGAGCTGCCACCGACGATAGCATCGCCACTCGCCGCGGCGCCGTCCACGCCGACCGACGGGTCCTCGATACCGCAACCGACGCAGACGAACGAGACGGCAACGAACGACAGGGCCAGGCTACGCTTCATTGTGCTGCTCCTATTCTAACGTCACATGTGGTTGCGCCGTACCGGCTCGCCCACACGCCCCCATATTGGCAGACACGAACCTGCGCCTGCGCAAGATCTTTGGCAAGTGTAGGAATTATGCCGAAATATCCTACATCCACCCATGCTTGTCGGCGACCGACCCGCGCCATCGAAGTCGCCGCAGTCACCACACTGTGGTTGCTCCTGTTACGATTGTTGGCGCGTGGTCGCCTTGCCGCGCCGAGGCGCCCTTGACCCCGCGGCCGCCCATGAGGCAGGTGTGGACTCACGCAGGCCCGCGAATCGTCGGGCCGGCGGCCCCAGGAATGTCGGAAAATGGCATAGAAAATGCTTAGAAAGACCGATTCGGGTTCCGCGGAGACATGACTCCGCGCATGCAGCAAGGAGCGCAGCGTGATGAGAAGGATGTGGAGCGTGGGAGCGATGGGGCTGGTCTTCGCGATCGTCGGCTTGGGGTTCGCAGAGAGCGCAGCGGCCCTCAACATCGTCGGTCGGCGAATCGACATCAAGGTGCAGAGCTCCGGCTACGAGCCGGCCCGCGTGACCGCCAAGACGGGGGAGGCTATCACCCTCGTGTTCACGCGCACCGGCGGCGAGTGCGGCGCCGAGGTCGTCATCCCTTCGCTCAACATCCGGCAACACCTGCCGAAGAACGAGCCCGTGGCGATCCCGATGACGCCCGCCAAGAGCGGTGAGATCGCCTTTACGTGCGGGATGAAGATGATGAAGGGCGCGGTAGTCGTGACCGACTGAGGGGCCGTCGCGTGAAAGTCTGGGCCGGCGCGCTGGCGCTGTTTTTCGTTGGTCTCACCCCGCGTCTCGCGGAGGCCGGCGGCTGCTGTATGTCCGCGTCGGCCTTTGGCGTCGGCCGCCTCAAGGCGTGGGAGGACGCGGTCGTCGGCAGCCGCCTGTCCTACGCCGGCACCTATGGCAACTGGACCAACGATGCGCTGTGGTATCGCAACGCGCTCGGCTACTCGGAATCCGAGACGCGGGCCGAACTGTTCGGCATCCTGCGCGTGGCCGAGCGCTGGCAGCTGAGCGCTCTGTTGCCTTGGCTGCGCACCACCCGGGACATAGGTGGCCAGCAGGGCGCCGGGGCCTGGCTCGGCGATGGGCAGGCCTCGCTGCGCTGGTCCGCCATCGAGCACGGCGACTACGAGGGGGTGCCGCTCGTTGGCGTGACGGCGTCGGTCATCCTGCCCTCGGGCCGACGTGCCGAGGAGAGCCGGGCGCCGCTCGATACCGGCGCCACGGGCCGCGGCGTCTGGGGTGAGGCCCTGGCGGTCGAGGTCGAGAAGGTCATCGACCTGCTGTGGCTGCGCGCCGAAGTTGGCTACACGAACTACTTCATGTTCTTGCGCCCCGACCTGCAGGTCGCGCAGAAGTACGGCCCAACCTTCGCCGCGGCCCTCTCGGGTGGCTACGCCGTCAGCGATGACCTCGGGGTGGCGCTCGCCGCCACCTATGCGCACGACGCGCCACTCATGCTCGCTGGCCGCACGATCAATGAATCGACGGCGGCGAGCACGAACGTGAGCGTCTCGGCCAACTGGAACCTCGATGAACATTGGTCCGTGCTCGCCAACGCCGGCTCAGGAGTCTACGTCAACGGCTTTGGCCGCAATCGCCCGGGGCGCCTATCGGCGAGCTTGGGAGTTCGTTTCGGCCGCTTCTAGAGCGAGCCGCCGCCATGAGGAGCTTTGTGCGCATGAAGTGGATTGGCACCGCGATAGTCTTCGGGTTGAGCGCTGGCGCCTGCGGCAACGACACCCCGCGCTGCACGCAGAACTGTGGCGCGCCGCTGCCGAGCGATCTCACGCCTCTTTCAACCGCGGTAGACGGCGACATCGAGGGCGTCTTGTTGACCGCGCAGCCGCTGCGCGTCGGGCCGAATCCGGTGTTCTATCGCTTCTCGCACGTCAGCGATGGCTTGCCCATCACGAGCGCCGTCATTACGCAAACGCCGGTCATGGGCATGAGCAACGCCGCGCCGGTGCATACCTGTCCGGTCAGCAATCCGCTGCGGGCCGCCAACGCCGACGCGCTCTTTGCGGGCAAGATCTACTTCACGATGCCGGCGGCGACCGGGGGCACCTGGCTCGATCAGGTGCGCATCGTGCCCGACGGCGCCGTCGCAGCGCACAACTTGATGTTCCAAGGGTTCACCGTGACCCCTACCGATGCCGTGACCACCTTCACGCTCGGCAGCACCACCTATGTCACGACGCTGACCTTCGCCGCCGGCTCCGCTAAGGCCGGTGACAACGCCTTTACGCTCGCGGTGCATGCGAGCCGGCCCGACGGAACCTACACGCCCGTAAGCGACGCGAGCATCGCCCTGACGACCAGCATGGCAGCCATGGGACACGGCTCGAGCGGCAACAACGACCCCGTGTTTCGGGCCGACGGAGAATACGACGGCGTGTTCAATCTGAGTATGTCGGGCGCGTGGGACATCGCGTTCGAGATCCGCCGCAACGGCGCGGTGCAGGGCACCGTGCACTACTTCTTCAACCTCTGAGCGCAGAGGCGATGGAGCTATGATGATGAAGTCGCCCGCAGTTGCTTTCTCGGGGATCGCGCTGCTCGGATGTCTGTCGGCGTGCGGTCCGCGCGCCTCGATCGCCCAAGTGCCGGGCGCCAAAGAAGACAGCGCGCTGCGCTGTAGCGATGGCCTCGACAATGATCTCAACGGCGTCGCCGATTGTGACGACCCGGCCTGCTCTGATTTCTGCGGGATTGCGTTCGAGCTCAACTGCTACGACGGCATCGACAACGATCACGATGGCCTTGTCGACTGCCACGATCCCGACTGCGGACCCCTGCAAGGCTGCGGCCCCGAGAACAGCGACATCTTCTGCAATGACGGGCGTGACAACGACGGCAACGGGCTCATCGACTGCGCCGACCCGGGCTGCCAGACGAGCCCCGACGTCGACTACTGCAACACGGCCGAGAACACCGACGACGCCTGCCGTGATGGCATCGACAATGACCTCGACGGCGCCATTGACTGCGCCGATAGCAACTGCGCGAGCTCTGCGCCGTGCCTGGCCATAGAGAGCGAGAACACGGCCGAGAAGTGCGGTGATCACAAGGACAATGACAGCGACGGCAAGACCGACTGCGCCGACCCGGACTGTTGGGGGATCACCAACCTACACGGCAACTGCGCGAACGAGGTCGGCGACAGCCTGTGCAGCGACCTGTTCGACAACGACGGCGACGGCAAGACCGACTGCGCCGATCCGGCCTGCGCGACTGCTACGCCTTGCCTAGCGGTGACGGCTGAGGACACACTCGGCGCCTGCACCAACGGCATCGACGACGACAAGGACGGCGCCACGGACTGCGCCGATCCCGACTGCCTCGCGGCGCCCACGGTCACCATCTGCGGCGCCGAGGAAGGCGCGCGCTGCTCCGATGGCATCGACAACGACGGCGACGGCAAGATCGACTGCCACGATCCCGACTGCGCGCTCACCCCGAGCTGCGCCAACCTGACGACGGAGGACACGCTCGCCGCATGCTCGGACGGCAAGGACAACGACGGCGACGGCCTCTTGGACTGCGCCGACATGGACTGCATGATTGCACCGTTTTGCACCATGGGCCCCGAGACCGACTGCACCGACCACTTGGACAACGACGGCGACGGCCTCTTCGACTGCGCCGACTCGGACTGCGCCGGCAACGCGGCCTGTGCCGTCGCCACCCCGGAGAACACCAAGGCCGCCTGCGCGGACGGAATCGACAACGACCTCGATGGCCTCATCGACTGCGCCGACATGGACTGCATGATTGCGCCGTTTTGCACCATGGGCCCCGAGACCGACTGCGCCGATCACCTGGACAACGACGGCGACGGCCAGACCGACTGCGCCGACTCGGACTGCGACGGCACAGCGGCCTGCCCGGTCGTCAAAGACAGCGACGGCGATGGGCTCACCGACGCCGAGGAGTTGGCGCTTGGCACCAACCCCAACGATCGCGACACCGACCGGGACTACTTCACCGACAAAGAAGAGACACCGAACCCGCTCGACCCGCATGACCCCCTCAACGACACCGATGGCGACGGCAAGATCGACGCCAAGGAGTCGCTGCTGCTCGACCGCGACGGCGACGGCGTTCCGGACGAGTGGGACGCCGTAGACAACGAGGGTCCGCAAGAAGACCGCGACGGCGACGGCGTCACCAACGATCTCGATCCGGACGACGACAACGACGGCTACTGCGATCCCGGGGTGCCGGAAGGGACCACAGGCCCGGGCGTCGTGCCGGAGCTCGGCAAGTGTCTCTACCACAACGGCGCGCCCGACTCGTGCCCCTACGCCCCGGAGAGCCTGGCCGGTCCGAAGGGCGCGGGCGCCTACGATTGGCTGCGCGTGCAGCTCAACACCGACGCCGCGAACGGCGACCTCTACGTGCTGCCGTGGACCGGGACGGCGCCCGGCGACGCCTGCGATTGGGACAAGGACGGCGACTTTTGGCCGGGCCCCTATGACAACTGCCCCTCCGTGTACAACCCGTTTCAGGAGGACCAAAACGGCAACGGCATCGGCGACGCCTGCGATACGGGAGCCTGGGTCGCGCCGCGCCCCTGTGCGGATCCGCGCTACGGCGGGTCCGTCGACTGCGATCTCATCATCGAGGAGGTCTTGTACAACCTATCGAGCTCGGCACCATCAGGCGTCGTCGATGCCAACCGCGACGGCTTCGGCGACCCGAACGGTGACGAGTTCATCGAGCTGCGTAACCTCTCCGGCCACCCGCTCGATCTGTCGGGGCTCGAGGTGCACGACGAGTTCACGGTTCGTCATCGCTTCCCCGCCGGCACGATCCTCAAGGAGGACGGCCTCATGGTGCTGTTCGCGGCCGGGACCCCGACCCTCTTCCCCTCGTGGGTGCTCGTGCAGACGGCGAGCACGGGCGGGCTTGGCCTCAACAACGCCGGCGATCACGTGTTCGTCGTCAATCCAGGAGCGCTGCCCGATCCGAGTGACGACGTGACGATCGTCGACTTGGCGTTTGGCCGCACGGGCGAGCCCACCGCCGATCGCAATGTGTCCGTGACGCGCTACCCCGCCGGCACGAGTCACTGGACGAGCCATCCGGTCCGCGTCGATAGCGCGACGGGGCGAGTCTCACGCATCTCGCCGGGCAGCGCGCCCGACAACGGCACGCGCTAGCATCCATTCGGGCTACGATACGAGCTCGCCTTGACTACGATCGGCCCTTGACGCGTGCGCGTCGCGGCGGCCTCGACACGCCAGCGCACGCGCCGCGTCAGGGGCGGCGCGACGATCCGAGTCCTCCGGATTTGGTATGATCGGCGAGCGCCGGGCTGTACAAGATAGGCGGCCTCGACGCGGCGGCACGCCACTTGCTTACGTGCTCTGTAGCGTGGGCCACGCGCGAGCAAGCTGGACGTGATCACCGGGGTGGCCCTCATCGAGCACGTCCGGCGTAGGATGCGGCTGAGCGAAGGAAGGCCGGGATGTCGTTGCGGAGCACAGTCACGAGGAAGGCAGGCGTGCGACTCGCATCTTTCGGGGTAGCCTTGTTCCTCGTCGCGGGGCGCAGCGCTTGGGCGCAGGAAGCGAAGACCGCGCTCGCGGCACCCGCGCTCGTCGACGACCCGCTGCTCGCGCGTCTCGTCAAGGACGCCCTCGAAGAGCGCCCGGAGGTAGCCCAGGCGCAGGCCACTATTCGAGCCGATCACGAGCGCGTCCCGCAGGCGAGTGCTCTGCCCGATCCGATGCTCTCGCTCGGTATCCAAAACGATGGCTTTCGCAGCATCCAAATTGGCGAGATGGAGACGAGCTATCTCAGCGTGATGGCCTCGCAGACCTTTCCTTGGTACGGCAAACGCGATCTGCGCGGTGATGTGACGAGCCTCGCCGCGGCGCAAGCGGAGGCGGACCTCGCGCGCCTGCGCCTGTCCATCCGAGGAGCGGTCGAGCGCGCCTATGTCGATCTGCTGCTGGTCAGGGACGAGCTCGGCCTGCTCGGCAAGCTCGAGGCGTTGTGGACGCAGGCCGAAGGACTGGCCCGCACGCGCTACGAGGCCGGCGAGGGCGCGCAGTCGGATCTGCTGCGCGCCCAACTCGAAAAGAGTCGCCTCAGGCAACGTCGCTGGGCGCTCGAGGCCGAGCAGCGCCGACGCGTCGCGGCCTTGAACAGGCTGCGCGGTCACGCACTCGGGGAGAGCATCGACACTGCGCGCTCGCTCGCCGATCTTCCCGACCCGGCCCTGCCGAGCGATGCAGTGGCCTTCGCGCAGGCCGAGGCGCAGAGCCCTGAGCTGCAAAAATGGCGCCTCGCCACCGAACAGTCGAACCGGCTCGTAGACCTCGCCGCAAAGGACTACTTCCCTGACCTGACGCTGAGCGCCGCCGTGATGCCACGCTTTGGCAAGTTCTCACCGATGTGGCAAGCCGGCTTGTCCTTCGCGATTCCGCTCTGGGCAGGCAGCAAGCAAGCGCGCGCGGTCGAAGAGAATCGGCAGCGCGGGACAGCCGCCGAGCGGGGCGCCGAGGCCACGCGACAGATGCTGCGCGAGCGCGTCGAAGAGCGCCAGACGCTGCTCGCGGCGCTGCGCGAGACCAATCAGCTCTTTCGTGGCGGGCTGCTCGTGCAGTCCGAGGCCTCGGTCGCGAGCACGATGGCGCAATACCGGGTGGGGCGTGTCGGCTTCGCCTCGGTGCTCGAAGCGCTCACGGGCTATGTCGCCGATCTCAACGCATTCTATGAATCGATCGCGGTCACGCAGAGGGTCGCTATCGCCGAGCGCGAAGTGAGCCTCGACCCACTCGCCAGCCTGAGCGCCGGTGGGATGGGCGGGGCTGCGGTGCCCGGCGCAGCGCTGATGGGCGCCGGCGCGTCATCTGCAGCGGCGATGCCAGCGGCGGACGCGACAGGCGCAGCGGGCGCTGGCGCGCCGTCTCGCATGTAAAGACGAGGGAGAGTTGCCATGGTTATGGACGCTGGGACCGACACAGACTCGACGACGAACCCCAAGCGACCGGCCGGCCGGATTGTTGGGCGCGCGCTCGGCCTCGTCGCCATCGGCGCCGTGCTCGGGGGAGGCGCCGTGTGGATGGCGCTGCGTCAAGACGGCGGCCCTCCTGCCGCGGCGCGACCGGCCGCCAAGAAGCCGCTTTACCAATGCCCGATGCATCCGACGATCACCGCCGATCATCCGAGTGATTGCCCGATTTGCGGGATGAAGCTGGTCGAGGTCAAAGAGGCCCCCGCGGCTGCCGGCGGCGCGAGCGCCCCCGCCGAGCGCAAGCTCCGATTCTATCGCTCGCCCATGGACCCTAAGCAGACCTCGCCAACGCCGCGCAAAGACGAGATGGGCATGGACTACGTGCCGGTGTACGAGGACGAAGCGCAAGGCGGCGGCGCTGGTGCGGTCGCGGGGCTCGCCGCGGTGAGCATCGACCCGGCAAGACAGCAACTCATCGGCCTGCGCACGGCAGCGGTTTCGCGCGGCTCGGTCGCGGGGAGTTGGCGCACGGTCGGCCGGGTGCAGATCAATCCGCGCGGCGTGCGCAAGACGAACATCAAGGTCGAGGGGTACATCGAGCGCCTGTACGTGGACTTCGTCGGCCAGCCGGTGCGAAAGGGCGAGCCGCTGTTCTCCATCTACAGCCCGTCGCTGCTCGCCGCGGAGAATGAGTACCTGCTCGCGCTCGCGACGAGGGACGCCCTCGCCAAGGGCGGTGCGCCGGGCGACAACGGTGACACGCTCGTCAGCTCGGCCCGGCGCAAGCTCGAGCTGTGGGACGTGCCCGCCTCCGAGATCGAGCGACTCCTGCAAACCCGCGCGGCCGCGAAGGCGCTCGTCTTCGTCTCGCCCATCGCGGGGGTCGTCACAGTCAAGAACGTCGTCGAGGGGGCGCGGGTCAATCCGGGCGACACGCCTTTCGAGATCACCGACTTGAGCACGGTGTGGGTGATGGCCGACGCCTATGAAACCGACCTCGGGCAGGTGCACGTCGGCATGCCGGCCGCGCTCACGTTGCAGGCGTACCCGAACCAGCGCTTCACCGGGAAGGCCGAGTTCATCGATCCGCTGCTCGATCCAAAGACGAGAACCGCCAAGGTGCGCCTGCACTTTTCGAATCCGACCGGGGCTCTAAAACCAGGGATGTTCGGCGAGGTCGTGCTCGAGGGGACGGCGCGCGAGGGCTTGCGCATCCCGGCTGATGCCGTGGTGCGCTCGGGCACGACGGACGTGGTCTTCTTGGCCTTGGGCAACGGCAAGTTCGAGCCGCGCGTCGTGCAGCTCGGCGCCAAGAGCGCCGACGAGGTCGAGGTGCAAAGCGGCCTCGCCGAAGGGCAGGAGGTGGTCATGCGCGCCAACTTCCTCGTCGACTCCGAATCGCAGCTTCGATCGTCCCTCTCGGCGATCGGAGGCCTGTGAGCATGCTCAAGCACGTCATTCGCTTCTCGGCCGAGAACAAGTACCTCGTCATCGCCGGCACGCTCGTGGCGCTGACGATCGCCTTTTGGACGATGAGGGCTATTCCTCTCGACGCCCTGCCCGACCTCTCCGACACGCAGGTCATCGTCTACTCACGCTGGGACCGCAGCCCCGATATCCTCGAGGACCAGGTCACCTACCCCATCATCACGTCGCTGCTCGGGGCGCCGAAGGTCAAGGCCATTCGCGGCTTCTCGGACTTTGGCTTCAGCTACGTCTACGTCATCTTCGAGGACGGCACCGATATCTATTGGGCGAGAACGCGCGTGCTCGAGTACCTGTCCAAGATCACGCCGCAACTGCCCGCGGGCGTGCGCACCGAGCTCGGCCCGGACGCGACGAGCGTCGGCTGGGTGTTTCAATACGCGCTCGTCGACCGCTCCGGCAAACACTCGAGCGATGAGCTGCGCAGCTACCAGGACTGGTTTTTGCGCTACGCTATTCAGAGCGTGTCAGGCGTCGCCGAGGTCGCGACGGTCGGCGGCCAAGTACGGCAGTACCAGATCACCGTCAACCCCACGAGCCTCGCCGCCTACAAGGTGCCGCTCGACCGGGTCATCGCCGCGGTGCGAGAGGGCAACAACGATGTCGGCGGCCGGCTCGTCGAGCTCTCGGGGCGCGAGTACATGGTGCGCGGTCGCGGCTATGTGAAGTCCATCGCCGATCTCGAAAAGCTCGTCCTTGCGACCGAGAACGGCACGCCGGTCACAGTCAAGGACGTGGCCACGGTAGCGCTCGGGCCCGAGATGCGCCGCGGCATCGCCGACTACAACGGCGAGGGCGACGTGGTCGGCGGCATCGTCATCATGCGCCAGGGCGAAAACGCGCTCAATGTGATCGAGCGCGTCAAGGCGAAGCTCGTCGAGCTCACGCCCTCTTTGCCCGCGGGCGTCGAGGTGATTACGACCTACGACCGCTCCCTTCTCATCGAGCGCGCCATCCACACCGTCACGAGCAAGCTCATCGAAGAGATGATCGTCGTCTCGCTCATCATCTTGCTCTTCTTGTGGCACATCCCATCGGCCACCGTGCCCATCCTGACGATCCCGATCAGCGTCGCCCTCGCCTTCATCCCGATGTACCTGATGGGCCAGAACGCCAACCTCATGTCGCTGGCCGGCATCGCCATCTCGATCGGCGTGCTCGTCGATGGGGCCATCGTCGAGGTCGAGAACGCCTACAACAAGATCTATCACTGGCAGGCCGCGGGCAGGCCCGGGGATTTTCACAAGGTCCGGCTCGAAGCGCTGCTCGAGGTCGGGCCTTCGGTCTTCTTTTCGCTCTTGGTCATCGCGGTCGCCTTCATGCCGGTCTTCACCCTCATCGATCAGGAGGGCCGGCTCTTTAAGCCTCTCGCCTACTCGAAGAACCTCGCCATGGCCATCGCCGCCCTGCTCGCGGTGACGCTCGATCCCGCGATGCGCATGCTCTTCGCGCGCATCGATCCTTTTACCTTCCGACCGCGGCCGCTCGCCTGGGTCGCGACGCAGCTCTTCGTCGGCACCTATCACTCCGAAGAGAACCATCCCATCAGCCGTCTTCTGCATCACCTCTACGAGCGCCCGTGCCGCTTTGTCGTGCGACACGCCAAGGCCACGGTGTTCGCGAGCCTCGCCATCGTCGCCGTGACGCTGCCCGTCTACTTTACGCTCGGCTCCGAGTTCATGCCGCCCTTGCGCGAGGGGTCGCTGCTCTACATGCCGTCCGGGGTGCAGCCGGGCATGTCGGTCGCCGAGGCGCAAAAGGCGTTGCAGGTGCAAGACAAGCTCCTCATGACCTTCCCCGAGGTCGAGCGCGTCTTCGGCAAGGCGGGGCGGGCCAACACCCCGACCGATCCGGCGCCCTTCTCGATGATGGAGACGACGATTCTGCTCAAGCCCGAAGCCGAGTGGCGTCAAAAGCCACGCTGGTATTCGAGCTGGGCCCCGCAATGGCTCGCGGCCATCCTGCGCCCGCTGTGGCGCGACCGCATCACCGAAGAGGAGCTCATCGCCGAGCTCGACGCCGCGTTGCAGCTCCCCGGCATCAGCAACGCCTGGACCATGCCCATCAAGGGGCGGCTCGACATGCTCTCGACCGGCATCCGCACACCGGTCGGCATCAAGGTGAGCGGCGCCGACCTCACGGTCATTCAACGCATCGCGATCGAGATCGAGGCGGCGGTGCAGAAGGTGCAGGGCACGCGCAGCGTGTATGCCGAGCGCGTGGCCGGCGGGTACTTCCTCGACTTCGTGCTCAATCGCGACCAGCTCGCGCGCTACGGCCTGTCGGTCGACGATGCCAATATGATGGTGATGACCGCCGTCGGCGGGGACGACCAGACCACGACCGTCGAGGGGCGCGAGCGCTACGGCGTCAACGTCCGCTACGCTCGGGCCTTTCGCGACAACGTCGACGCGCTAAAGCGCGTGCTCTTGCCGCTGCCTGACGGCCAGGGGCAGATCCCGATGAGCGAGATCGCCGACGTGCGGCTCGTCGAGGGGCCGTCCATGATCCGCGACGAAAATGGCCTCTTGTCCGGCTACGTCTACGTGGACTTCGACACCTCGAAGATCGATGTCGGCAGCTACGTCGAGGAGGCCAAAAAAGCGGTCAGCGCCGCGGTCACGCTCCCCTCGAGCTACGCCGTCGCGTGGAGCGGGCAATACGAGAACATGGTGCGCGTGCGCGAGCGGCTCAAGCTCATCCTGCCGCTGACGCTCGTGCTCATCTTCGCGCTCTTGTACATGAACACGAAATCGAGCTTCAAGGCGGCCGTGGTCATGCTGGCCGTGCCGTTCTCGGCGGTCGGCGCCGTGTGGCTCCTCCTGGCGCTCGGCTACAACGTCTCGATCGCCGTGTGGGTGGGGATGATCGCGCTGATGGGTCTCGACGCCGAGACCGGCGTGTTCATGCTGTTGTTCCTCGACCTCTCGCACGACGAGGCGAAAGCGCGAGGCGAGCTCGAGACGACCGGCGACCTCATCGAGGCCATCATCCACGGGGCGGTCAAGCGCGTGCGACCAAAGGCCATGACCGTCGCCGCGGCCTTCATTGGCCTCTTGCCCATCATGTGGTCGACCGGCGCGGGCGCGGATCTGATGAAGCGCGTCGCGGCGCCGATGGTCGGGGGCCTCGTGACCTCGTTCCTGATGGAGCTGCTCGTCTATCCGGCGATCTATTACCTGTGGCGGCGCCGGGAGGTCGTCGAGGGACCTGTCACAAATCCGCGGCTGAAGGTGGCCTGAGAGCAAGCTCGCGGCAACACGTGCCTCCCCCGCGTCTGCATCGCGCGCGCTACCATGGAGTGTGGTCGTCGCACGCCAAGGCGAGGCGCGAGGTGACGTCACAGTGCCCAGCGGGCGGATGCAGCGCGTGGCCTTCGTCACCAAGCCGGCCATCATTCGCGCGATGTTGAGCTCGGTCGGTCTAGCCGGTCGGTCTAGCGGCCGATTCGCCGGTGCCCGCGCCGTCACGCCTTGGGCATCAGACAGACCTGTTCGACGTGGCGTGCCCCCCCCCCTCGGACGCCACAGGCAGCCTATCCACGTCGCTGCTCTTGGTCACCACAGCGTTCTTGCCTCTCGCTGGCGCGCTGCGAGGCGTGCATCCTCTCGGTGTTTGACTTGTCGGCCATGGGCGCCATAGCCTTGCGCCTGCTTTGATTTACCTAGGCATGGTCGCGAAGGCTAATTTCGAGAAGCGTGCGCTTGCTTGATGCATGCGTGTGGCCACCAGCTCACGCAACCGCTATCGCTTTCTTTGGCGCTACTCAAAAATTGGCACCAGCTTCGCCAGTACCTCGTTCATGATCACAGCGGAAACGCTTTCAAGCTTCTTGCCGCCGCGCGCGGCAAGATCGAGAGCGCGGGGCTGGTCGCAGCGGACAATGCCGGTCGTTTTTGCTCCATCCAGCGTTACGGCGAAACCGGCCATTCGCGCGAAATTTCCGCCGCTCGTGATCGGTAGAACCACGGGCACTTTGGTTACGCGATTGAACGCCTCCGGCGACACGACCAGGACCGGACGACGACCCTTTTGCTCGTGTCCCTGCGTGGGATCGAGCCCGACAAGCCAGATTTCGCCGCGCTGCATCAGAGCAGCTCGCCGCCCACGGGCTTATCATCGAGCCACTCGCGCTCTTCCTTGCTGCGCGGAGCCTTCGAATCGCATTGGGCCAGCAACTCGGCAAGCGTATAGTGTGGCCGTTGCTGCGGTTCCACCACCAGGCGGCCGTCTTGTACGGCTAGGCCGACTTCTGTTCCCGGACGCAAGTGCAGAGTGTCGAGCAGCGCCGGTGGTACGGCCAGCATGATCGAGCCGCCGACTTTGCGCAGATGGGTCATGTGCATGGCTGCCTCCTAACGTTATACTAAAATATAACATCTCGTCGGCGTGATGCCAAGCCCATTCTGACCCATTGTAAGATCCCGTCGGTATATCAGGCGACACCGCCTGCTCGAGGTACGAAAGCCCGATCGCCGCTTGATGCGCCGCCGTCTGCTTGCGGTCAACTTTGCCGTCGGCGCCGAGGACGGGATTGATGGCCATGGGGAAGCTCCTGTTGCGGGAGTGTCTAGGGGGGGGCGAACTCGACGGCTCGAGCAGTAGGCGCAGCAGGGCCGGCTGCTCGACCACCTTGACGTAGCGTTCCCAAACCTTGCGCGTCTCACTCTTGAGGCTAGCGGTCGCGACGTCGCCATCCTAGGGCTGGCGACAAATGTGACCCAGCGGTATGACGCGAGTCCAAGATGAGCAGCGTCAAGAAGGCGGCGATGGCGACGGCCGTGGTGGTGGCCGCAGGGTGCGCGTTGCTCGTCGTCAGTTCCCTCGTGCGTCTCGTTGCGCATGGGGTGAGTGCCCGCGAGGAGCCCACGGCGCTCGAGACCTCGGTCGCCCGCGCGATGCGCCGCCTCGCAACTCCGACGATGACGAGAGACATGCAGAACCCCGTTTCGCTCTGCGAGGAGGCGTTGGCTGACGCTCGGGCGCACTTCGCAGACCACTGCGCCCTTTGTCATGGCAACGACGGGCGAGGAACGACACCCCTCGGGCAGAACCTCTATCCCAAGGCTCCGGACATGACGCTAGCGGACACGCAAGGGCTGACCGATGGCGAGCTCTTCGCTATCATCACGAATGGGATTCGCCTGACCGGGATGCCGGCGTGGGGCACGGGCTCGCGTGAGGATGATCAGTCGACGTGGAGGCTCGTGCACCTCATCCGCAACCTTGGCGCCATCACGCCGCTGCAGCTCGAGGAAATGAAGAGCATGAATCCAAGGTCGCGCGCGCAGTTCGAGCAAGAGGAAATAGAGCGGCGATGGTTGGAGGGTGAGAGCGCAAAGATGCCGAGCAACAAGGGCAACCACTAACGCAGGAGTGAATCATGAGGTCGAACACTGCCACAAGGATAGTTCTCGTAGTCCTTCTCATAGTGGCCGCGCCTGCCACAGTGTGGGGCCACGAGGGTCACCGACACCACTTGATGGGCACGGTCGATGCCGTGGACGCCTCGCACCTCGACCTCACGACGACAGAGGGCAAACCCGCCTCCGTGGCGATTACCCCCGACACCAAGGTTTTTCGAGGTAAGACGCCGACCAAGATCGACGACATCAAAAAAGGTGCGCGGGTCATGATCGAGACAGACGGCGCCCCTGCGAAGCCAAAGGCGTTGATCATCCACCTCGGCACGGACGCGAAGTGACGACGCTTAGCGCTGGCAGGTGCCGCCGCCCATCATGCCGCCCGAGCCCATCATGCCTTGCATCCCCTGCATGCTGCTCGCGCGCTCGTTTTCACGCCCCGCGAGGGCGAGCATGGCGTCGCCGTGCCGCTCGGTCTCGGTTTGGCGCAGCGCCGGGTCGGCAGGGGCACACGCGTCGCGCAGATGCTTGGCCAACTCGGCGCACATCTGCATGCAGGTAGCGTCCATGTCCGCCATGCCGGTGTGCCCCATTGCATCCATGCACTGGTCCATCGGCCCGCTCATAGCGCAGAGCTCGTCGAGCTTCGGCTGCATCGTGGCGGCGTAGCTATCCCGTTGTGTTTCGCAGGCGGGCGATGCGGCCATCGCGGTCGCCTCCGCCCGATGGCTCACCGCGGTGGCGTTGAGCTCGGCCGTCAGGTCGCGGAACTTCGCGACGTCGGGCGTCTCGACGCTCGAGCGACCGCAGCCGGCCCCAAGGGCGAACAGAACAGCTATCACAAAGTGGAGTGGTTGCATGGGACACCTAATTCTCGTCGACAGAAAAAGCGAAGAGCCCTTCGCCCTCGACCAGCGTCTCGGGAGTGCGACCGTCACTACCGACGCTCATGATCTTGGCTTGCCCCGTAGTGTTGGGACCGCTCTGCTGCGTCACGTCGAGCCAATAGAGCTTCTCGTTGCTTACCACGAGGGAGCTTGGGCCCTTGGCCGCGAGCGTCCACAGGTCGG
>Ga0315268_10000250_pt1 | contig 62799 bp, 61 predicted proteins | sample C1_top_MG_FD_204535 | JGI IMG/M metagenome (GOLD analysis project Ga0315268, IMG submission 204535) | Sediment microbial communities from Yellowstone Lake, YNP, Wyoming, USA - C1_top | ecosystem: Environmental > Aquatic > Freshwater > Lake > Sediment | place: USA: Wyoming | collected 2017-08-01 | reverse complement strand
CGTTACCTTTGACAGCAAGGAAGGTTCTGCGGTCTCTCCGATAACCGACATCGCTTACAACGCAACAGTAACTCTACCGGCGCCTCCGACAAAGGCATTGAATACATTTGGTGGTTGGTTCTCTGATGACACAACATTCCTTGTTCCATTTACAGCATCAACGAATGTAACAGCCAACATCACTGTTTATGCCAAATGGACAGCTGATACTTATACCGTTACCTTTGACAGCAAGGAAGGTTCTGTGGTCTCCCCGATAACCGACATCGCTTACAACGCAACAGTAACTCTACCGGTGCCTCCGACAAAGGCATTGAATACATTCGGTGGTTGGTTCTCTGATGACACGACATTCCTTGTTCCATTTACAGCATCAACGAACGTAACAGCTAATATCACTGTTTATGCCAAGTGGACAGCTGATACTTATACCGTCGCCTTTGACAGCAAGGAAGGTTCGGCGGTCTCTCCGATAACCGACATCGCTTACAATGCAACAGTAACTCTACCGGAGCCTCCGACAAAGGCATTGAATACATTTGGTGGTTGGTTCTCTGATGACACGACATTCCTTGTTCCATTTACAGCATCAACGAATGTAATAGCCAACATCACTATTTATGCCAAGTGGACATCCACCTATACCCTGACCTACACGGCTGGAGCCAATGGTTCGATCACTGGCGATTCGCCACAGACCATAACCTCTGGCGAGAATGGAACGACAGTAACCGCAGTGGCGAATCCCGGCTATCACTTTGTAGACTGGAGCGACGGCGTCTTAACTGCTTCGAGAACAGATACCAATGTTCTCGCGAATGTTTCTGTCACAGCCAATTTTGCCATTAACACCACCGTCACATACTATTCATCCGGTAGTTACGATGGCTGGATATTGGAGACTGGTGAAAAGACAAGTAAGGGCGGCGCGCTGGATAGCAAATCCACTACGTTCAGGCTTGGCGATGACAAGGCGAAGAAACAATATCGCGGCATCCTGTCATTCAGCACCAAAGGATTACCGGACACTGCGACCATCACCAAAGTCACGCTCAAAGTGAGGAAGCAGGGAATCGTCGGCGGAGGTAATCCGGTGACAATCTTCAAGGGATTCATGGTGGATATAAAGAAAGGTACTTTTGGAACATCCGCGTTGCAAATTACTGACTTCCAAACCCCCGCAACCAAAACATACGGTCCGTTCAAGACCGCGCTTTCTGGAAGTTGGTACAACATTGACTTGACGAGTGGACAAGCCTCCATCAACAAACTCGCCACATCTTCCGGCTTGACGCAAATCCGCTTGCGTTTCTATCTGGATGATAACAACAACGGCATTGCCAATTACCTTAGCTTATACAGTGGCGATATGACAAACGCGGCATATCGTCCGCAGTTGGTGGTTGAGTACTACGAGCCATAGGCGAGTGTCCTTTAGGATTACGTACCGTAGGGAAGGGATGAGTAACAAGTAATAAGGAAGAAGTGAGAAGGGACGCGGACATGGTTTGATAGAGAGAGGTAGAGATTCTTCGTCGCTTGGTCTCGATACGCCCCGGTATGCATGGGGCTACTCGACCACCAGCGGCTCCTCAGAATGACATGGCGTAATATGAAGAGCCTCCGCGAAAGTTTGCGGAGGCTCTTCGGTTTAAGGGATGGACGGTAGACGCTTGGGACTTCCCAAACTCAGTACAAATGTCTATTCTTTTTGATCGTCTGCCTATGGAAAATTTCCCCAAAATCCCATATACTGACGAAAATGACCTCGGGGCTTGCCCATTTAGGGGTATGCGCGCAAATGAAGATGTCTATCCTCTAAAGGAAGATTGCCATGCAATAAAGGAGTATCGCCATACGATAAAGGAGGTTGCCAATGCGATAAAGGAAGATGGCAATGCAACAAAGAAGTGTCGCCATGCAATAAAGGAGTATCGCTATACGATAAAGGAAGTTGCCAATGCAATAAAGGAAGATGGCAATGCAACCGCAAAAATATTGTCAACAGGCGGTTTTCCCGCCTGAAATCATTGAAAGAGCCAAAAAAGGAGAATAAAATGGCTAAAGATCAAAACAGACGTCTGACCCCTTCCCAACTGCAAGCCGATATGGATGCCAACGCCGCCATAGACAGCCTGCCAGCGTATGCCCCTGCCAACCCCGCCTATACACAGACGGCAGTGGAGGCAATCGCCAGCGCCATGCAATCCGCACAGCAAGCGGAGATCAACGCCCAGAACGCGCTGGCATCCGCCCGTGACAATGCCGCTGCCGCCGAATGGGATTTCCACAACGCCATTCTCGGCGTGAAGGATCAGGTCATCGCGCAATATGGCGTGGACTCCAACGAGGTCCAGTCGCTTGGCTTGAAGAAGAAATCCGAGTACAAAGCGCCCAAGCCCAAGAAGAAAATCGCATAAAATTAAAAAGAGCCTTCCGTTTTGGGAGGCTCTTTTATTTCAGTCCTGCCGACACAACCGACTACAATTCGCTTATGCTCAGGGCGATTGCAGGTGAATATTATGTACCATAACAACTGAGTTTTATTTTATGCTATACTGAATCGGATGTTTTTCTTATAAGAAAGGAGATAATATGACTGAAGATCGGATGTCAGAATATCAACTTAAAAAGATGGTGTATGTACGCATCGTCCTCTTTTTTCCCGTGCTGGCGGCGTTTTTCTTTTTGCCAGCCGGCACATGGAACTATCCGGAAGCATGGGTTTACATTGCGATATTATTTATCCCAATGTTATTCGTACTCAACTATCTGATGAAAAACGATCCCGCTTTACTTGAACGCCGTATGCGTATGCGGGAAACGCAGTCGGTACAAAAGAAGGTCATTTCACTATCCTGGGTTTACTTCTTATTGGCTTTTCTACTGCCCGGATTTGATAAACGCTTCGGATGGTCTAATGTGCCTTTCGTTGTCGCGCTCGCCGCGAGTCTAATTGTGCTGGTTAGTTATCTCGCGGTCATTCAGGTCTTCAAGACCAATAGTTATGCCTCGCGGGTAGTTGAAATAATGAAAGGACAAAAGGTAATTTCAACCGGTCCTTATGCCGTCGTTAGACATCCCATGTATGTCGCCGTCTCGTTCATGTATGTAGCTTCTCCGCTGGCGCTGGGTTCCTATTGGGCGATGATTCCTGCTGCGCTCATCATCCCATTACTGATGGCAAGGATCAAGAACGAGGAAGAAGTCCTTGAAAAAGAATTGGATGGATATAAGGAATACAAGCAAAAAACAAAATATCGGTTAATCCCCGGTATTTGGTAAGACTTTTCTACCGTACAAAATCTTGTAGGATTTCAGAAGAACGTTAAACGTCATTTGATCTTTTGCAAAAGTCCATTTTTTAGCCACAAAGGCACAAAGACTCAAAGAAAAAAACTTGGTGTCTTGGTGTCTTGGCGCCTTCGTGTTTTACAACAATTTACTTATGCGAGATGTCTATTGTTTGATAATGGACTGATAGAGTTCAAGATAACGCTTTGCAGAATTTTCCCACGAAAAATCTTTTTGCATTCCAGACCGCTGGATTTTCTCCCAGACTGTGCGATCCGGATATAACTTCAACGCAGAACGAATGGCAGTTATCAGCGCGCGCGGTGTGGCGGTTTTGAAAACAAAACCTGCATCCCCATGCTGAACGGTATCGTTCAACCCGCCGACCGCGCGCACAATCGGCACACAACCATAACGCATGGCGATCATTTGCGAAAGCCCGCATGGCTCATAACGCGATGGCATAATAAAAAGATCGGAGCCTGCATAGATTTGGCGCGCGAGTCCCGCGTCGTAACGCGTCTCTACATGCACCTGCCCGGGCATCTCTTCCTGAAGTTTCAACGCCGCTGTTTCCAATTTCGGATCGCCTGTCCCTAGGATCACCGCCTGCCAGCCAGTCTTTTCCAAACCTTTAAAAGCCTTGAGCGCGATATCCACGCCCTTTTGCTGATCCAGCCGCGAGATCATTGCCAGCAGCGGCGTTTGGGATTCGCGCGGCAAGCCCAAACGCTCTTGCAAAAACGCTTTATTAGCCGAACGTTTTTCCAGCGTGTCCACGTCAAAGTTGGAGCCTAATGCCGGGTCATCCTGGGGATTAAAAGAAACGACATCCAAACCATTAAGGATGCCGTGCAATGTATCGGTACGCAGCGCCAAAAATTCTTCAAGCCCACAGCCATATTCAGGCGTCAATATTTCGCGCGCATAAGAAGGCGAGATGGCTGTGATCGCATCGGAAGCCCAAAGTCCCAGCGGCAATGGACACACGCGCGCCCATTCAGGCAGATCAGTTTGGGCGTGAGGCAAGCCATACGATTCGAGAATGTCCTTTACGTCCGGTCCCATCAACGGGAGGTTATGAACCGTGATCACAGAAGCCACACGGCGCGTACCTTCGTCCCAATGCTTGACCAAATTTCCATACGCGGCAAGAGACGTATGCCAATCGTTCGCGTGGATCACATCCACATTCCAGCCAAGCTGGCGCGGAAGTTCCAGCGCGGCAAGCGAGAAAAACGCATACTTCTCTGCATCTAAAACAGTATCGGAGGAATAAACGGATCCGCTCGCTCGGATCGGATCGCCATTGATGAAGTAAACCGGCATACCGTTCAGCGTGGTTTCAAACGCTTCCACCTGGACTTCAGAGTTGCCGCGCGCCAATGCAAATGCCGCCACCGGACGCGTCTGCGCGCGCACCACCGAGTGCATCGGCAAAACAAGGCGCACATCTAATTTAATTTCGTCATTTGAAAGAGCGCGTAACGCCCCCGGCAACGCGCCAGCCGCGTCGCCCAATCCACCGACCTTCACATAAGGTTCGGCTTCGGCGGCAAGAAATAATACATTGATGGTTTGAGGCATAAGATTGTTCTACTAAAATCTCCGAGTTCTTAAGAACCCGGAGATTTGTCAGGGGAGCCTGAAGGGTTTCGAACCCTCAACATCCACATCCACAGTGTGGCGCTCTGCCATTGAGCTACAAGCTCCATATTTGATGCGGCAAAATTATATCACCAGACTGAAAAGATATGCAAGATTTATTTTAATGCCGAAATTTTATAACGATACAGTTACTTCACATTCTTGCGGATTTCTTCCGCCAGCGCTTCGCGCGCCACCGTGACTTGTTCGCCGCTTAATAGGCTTTTTACCGCCGCCAAGCCTTTTGCATCCTCATCCGGTCCCACCGTGACGACGACGCTCACCTTCATCCTATCCGCGAATTTGAATTGCTTCTGCAGTTTCGCAGGTTCGGGATATACCATCGCGTTCAAGCCGGCTGCGCGTAATTGCGCGGCTAATTGATAAGATTTCAGCCACATACTTTCATCGAAGACCGTTACCAACACAGATGCAGGCGTGGGCGCGAACTCAGGCAAAAGTCCCGCTTCCTGCAACACAATTCCAATGACCACATCGCCCATTGCAAAGCCAGTTGCAGGTAATGGAGCGCCGCCCACATCGGTGAGCAGATTATTGTAACGGCCGCCGCCCAGGATCGAGCGTTTGACCGAGCCGCTGGTATCAAAGGCTTCAAAGACTGTGCCGGTATAGTATAAGAGTCCGCGCATAATGTTGGGATCAAACTTGACATATTCTTTCACGCCCAGAACTTCCAGCGCGGCAAAGAGGCGAACCAATTCATCGCTTTGCTTCCACAGATCAAAATTGCCAAGAATATTTTTTAATCCGTCAAGCTGTGTATTCGTAATACCGGATTCCAAAACGTACGCGTCCCATTTGGCGGATTCCATTTTAGAGCGGCGATCCACCATGTTGGAAACATCCATTCGTTTTTCTGGCGTAATCCCGATGGCGTCGAATTGGGAGTCCATCAGGCGGCGATTGTTCACGTAAATGGCAGCCCGCTCGGGGTCCAGTTTGACCGAGCGTAGAAATGTCGCGGCGATCGCGATTAATTCCGCATCCGCTTCCGGTGAGTTGACTCCGAGCATGTCAATATTCCACTGAAAGAATTCGCGGGTGCGTCCTTTTTGCGGCTGTTCATAACGCCAAAACGGACCGAACGACCACCAGCGCACAGGGTAGGTGAGTTCGTTTTGTTTCGCCGCGATCATGCGCGCGAGGCTTGGCGTAAGTTCAGGTCGAAGCGTGACCAGGTCTCCGCCGCGATCTTCAAAAGTGAAGGACTGCTTCTTCACCAACTCTTCGCCGGATTTCGCGGCATATAGATCAATCGGTTCGATGAAAGGTCCATCATATTCTTGATAGCCAAAAGATTGCGAGGCGGCGAGCGCTTTGGAATAGAGATAATTTCGTAGCGCCATCTCTTCGGGATAAAACTCACGCGTACCTTTTACTGTTTGAATTTTGTTTGCCATGCTGACTCCAATGCACGCATTCTATCACGAGTTATTACAGAGATGAAAAAAAACGGCTTATTGAGAATCGGCATGGTGAGTCGCCGCGTACAATTCTGTTATTTCCAGAACATAAATTGATTGAGTCCCAAGCCTGCCAGTTGCAACGGAATTCCCGCCAGATTTGTGAGGAAGAAAATAAAATTCCAAAACATCGAACCGATGAACGGCACATACCATAATAAGAAAAAGACTGCCCATGAAAGCATTCCGCGCGTTTCTGCAAGTTTGACGCGCATTTCCATTGGCAGATGCGGTTCGAGGACTCCAAAACCGTCAAAGGGCGGAAGTGGAATCAAGTTCAAGACGACGGCTGAAACTTGTAACAAGCCCAGGAACGCGAGTCCCGGCAAAATGCTTGGGGCGCTGACCAAACCAAAACGCAGTACCAAGCCTAAAATCAAAGCAAGAAGCGCATTGGAAAACGGTCCCGCTAACGCGACCGCGCTTTCCCAATTCCGATTCTTGAGCCGCCATTTTTCGATATACACCGCGCCGCCGGGCAAGCCGATTCCGCCCATTACCAAAAAAAGTAAAGGCAGGAGTAATGAAAAGACGGGGTGTGTGTATTTGAGCGGATTGAAAGTGAGGTAGCCTTTGTCTTTTACGGTGATGTCGCCGCCGTAATAGGCGACGAGCGCGTGCGAAAATTCATGCAGGCACAATGAAAAAATCCAACCGATGAGAACGATGAGAAAGGTCATTTTTAATATCCTTGATTTAAGTAACTCAATTTACACAGAATGCATCTGTCCTTCGACTGCGCTCAGGACGAAGATCATCCGCGCTGAGCGTAGTCGAAGCGTAAATGCGTAAGGTGAGTGAGTAATAAGCGCTAAATGAGATAAGTACTTTTTCAACGCGAAAGTTTTAATGTTTTTCCGTGTCTTCCTTCTTTTTTGATTCCAGTTCATCCACTTTTTTTCGTAACTCCTCAAGCGGAGCATCTTGTTTCTTGAGCGTGTTGCCCATTAAATTTTGCATGGCTTTCATATAGTTTGCGTCTTTTGTGTTACGGCTCATACTGCGCGCCATGCTGTATAAGATCAAATTCGAGAAGACTACCACGGCAATCAGAATCGCCGCGCCGATATAAACGCGATTGGTATCCATTATTTGCTCCCATTTAAGAGCGCGGGCAGAGCGCGCCAATTTGTGAAGCACGCATTTGCATCGGGATGCGGTTCATCCTGCCCATAAAGCAATGCAAACATGCCGTAGTCACGCGCGGCGCGCGTGGTATGCGGCAGATCGTCTATCATCACACAGCGCGACGGATCGGTTTCGTTCGCGGCGTTCATGGCAATCACAAAAGATTCGGGGTTGGGCTTGCAATATGGCGACATACGATTTACATCCACAATGTCGGAGAAATATTTTTCAATATTGAGCGCGCGCAGAATCCGCTTGGCATGAGGCACATCTGCATTGGTGAAGATCAGGTTTCGGGTGTGGAGCGAAGCGAGCGCGGATTGTTGCTCAGGATCGGGATGCAGATAATCCATCAGCGGCGCATCATGCACATAAGCCAGATAATCCTGCACATCAATTTTATGATTGGCTTGCAAACCGCGCAAAGTTGTGCCGTATTCACGAAAATATTTTTCGCGCAAACGCCCGATTTCATTTTCGGGAATGTTCATACGTTCGCGCATGTAATCGCTCATGCGCGTTTTGAGTACATTCCACAAACCCGATGAAGCGGGATAGAGCGTATCGTCGAGATCGAAAAAGATGGTAGTAAAACGCATTGGGAGATTATAATCGCTCCATGCCTATTCGTTTGCTTTCTCCTGAAGTCGCTTCGCAGATCGCGGCTGGCGAAGTTATCGAGCGCCCCGCTTCGGTTGTGAAAGAATTACTTGAAAACTCGCTTGACGCTGGCGCGAAAAATATTGTCATTTCAATTGAAGGCGCGGGACGCGCGCTCGTTGAAATTGCAGACGATGGATTTGGGATTCCTGCGGATGAATTGGAACTTGCTGCATCGCGTCACGCGACCTCGAAACTGGTACGCGCCGACGAACTTTTTTCCATCTCCACGCTTGGATTCCGCGGCGAAGCCCTGGCTTCGATCGGCTCGGTTTCACATACCACGCTCACCGCGCGCGTAAAAGATTCAAAAGAAGGCGCGCGCTTAAAAATTGACGGCGGCATTGCGGGCAAGCTGGAAAGAATCGGCGCTCCGGTTGGGACTGTGGTGCGCGTGGAAAATTTATTTTATAACGTGCCGGCGCGTTTGAAATTCCTAAAGACCGACGTCACTGAAAGACGCGCGGTTGATTCTTTGGTCACGCGTTACGCGCTGGCTTATCCCAATGTGAGATTTAAATTATCCGAAGGCAAGAACATCAGCTTGCAAACCGCGGGCGATGGAGACCGGCGTGCCATTCTTGCGGCATTATATGGCGTGGATGTTGCCAAACAAATGCTGGAAGTATTATCCGATGAAGCGGGATTAAAACTTTCCGGTTTTATCAGCCCCACTTCGCTGACGCGTTCGAACCGCAAAGATATAACTTTCTTTGTTAATGGACGCTGGGTGCAGGCTATTTCTTTGAACTCCGCGTTATTGCAGGCTTATCACACACTCTTGATGGTGGGACGTTTTCCACTGACGGTCTTGTTCCTTGAGATTGATCCCACAGAAGTGGATGTAAACGTCCACCCCGCGAAAGCCGAGGTGCGATTCAAGACACAGGATAAAGTTTTTAGTTTTGTACAGCGTTCCGCGCGTAAGGCGTTACTGGCTTATACACCGGTTCCTTCGGTCTCGCCCACGTTATGGGGAAATCGCGTGTCCATTCCAACCGAGACAAGACAAACCGGCATTGATTGGTCTATCGCGCATGATGAGAAATTGACCACTGACGACAGACCATTGACAATGGACAGTGACCAATCTACCAACCTCCAACCTGCCAACCCTCAATTTGCCAACATTCCGCTTATGCGTCTCATCGGTCAAATCGGCGCGACGTATTTAGTCGCCGAAGGACCGGATGGATTGTATCTAATTGATCAACATGCCGCGCATGAGCGCGTTCTATTTGAGAAATTAATGGCACAACACGAAATGAAAAAAATCCCTTCACAAACTTTGCTTTCGCCGGTTGTGGTTAATCTGCCGCCCGCGCAGGCGAAATTGCTTGAAGGTCAATTGGAAGTATTGAATCACTTTGGTTTTGAAGTGGAAGAATTTGGCTCAAATGTTTTTCAAGTGCGCGCCATGCCGGCTTTATTCGCGGGCAGTGATCCGGCGTACGCGCTCAAAGCCATCGTGGAGGATTTTGAAGAAGACGAGTCTCCGCTTCAATCTGAAATTGAAGCGAAGTTGGCAGGACGAGTCTGTAAACGGCTGGCGGTCAAAGCCGGACAAGCCTTGTCGCAGGAAGAACAACGCGCGTTGTTAAACGATCTGGAAAACTGTGATTCGCCGCGCACCTGTCCGCATGGCAGACCGACGATGATTCATTTGTCAGTGGACACGCTTGAAAAACAATTCGGAAGAAAAGGGGCGAGGTAGCTTGGATTTATCGGAAGATTGGGAATTGGCAGGTTGGTAAATTGGTGGAAAATGAACTATTAAATCTGTAAGGCGCAAAACCATGTTTCTGCATCTATAATAAAGCTATGAATCAATTTGAATCGCTTATCGCGCAATATGGCGTCAAAACGCTCATCCAACATTCCCACGCGCTGATTGCATGGTTTGAAAAAGACGGCAATCTTCTGGCATGGAACCCTGCGTTCGAGTCGCTTGCAAAAAATATTTCCACAAAAAATAACCTGCAGGATTTTCTAACCGCTGACAGTCAGGAAGAATATGCGGCGTTGTTTAATTCTGCGCGCTCCGCCAAAAATTCCGCGCGTGCGAATCTGGGATTTATTACACAGGAACAGGATGGATACGCCCGCTACGATTGTATTGTACTGCCTCTGCCTGACGGTCAATTATTATTTTTTGCTGAACTGGCTTATTACGACCATGAATTGCCCGGTAAATATCAGCGGTTGTTGAAGTTGGTTTCGCAACTCACGACGAACTATGAGCAGGCTAATAACATGTTGATGAAAAAACAGGAGGAAATTGAACACATTGTTACACAAGCCAATGAGGTCTCGCATACCGATTCGTTGACGTATCTTCCCAATCGGCGTCAGGTTATCAACGACCTGCAACGCGAAGTCCTGCATGCAGACCGTTACAAGACGCCGCTTACCATTTCCATGCTAGATGTTGATTATTTCAAACAGATCAACGACACATACGGACATGCCATTGGCGATGATGCATTGCGTAAACTCTCAAATATCTTACAGGAACACGTTCGCACTCCTGATATTGTCGGACGCATTGGCGGAGAGGAATTCCTGATCCTGCTTCCAAATTCAACCGCGCAGGCTTCATCGGAACAAGCCATGCGCTTGTGCAAATGTATCCGTGAACATGAAATACATCTAAAAGGCAACCTTGTTCACATGACGGTTAGCATCGGTATTGCAGAATATCAAATCGGTTTGGAAAGTTGGGATAAATTACTCAGCCGCGCGGACTCGGCGTTATATCAAGCCAAGAATAACGGACGCGATGGTTGGGCAATTGCGGAAAAATATAAACCACAGCAGGAATGAGTCTCTACACTTCATATTATCTGGCGATGATATTTTGAAAGTTTATCTCAAAAAATGTACATGGACAGTCAAAAGACTGCCCATGTGTTTTTAGAAAACCGATTAATGATGTCCGCGCTTTTCTGCCTCTTCAGCTTCCGCCTTGGTCTTATGGATCGTACCATCCGGATGATTGGGCGGAGAGTAGATCGTATAAATTTTCAACAGCTTGCTCTTGGATGTATTAATGACGTTGTGATATGTCCCGGCAGGGACAATGACCGCGTCACCGCTATTGGCAAGATGTTCCTCTTTATTGTTAAAGACAAATTTTGCTTTGCCTTCTTCGATGCGGAAGAATTGATCCACATTGCCATGGACTTCGTTGCCAATCTCCTCGCCAGGCTGTAGGCACATTACCACCAACTGGGCATACTTCCCTGTAAATAATACCTTGCGGAAGTATTTGTTCTTTACGGTTAGGTCTTCGATGGGTCCGACAAATCCAGTCATAGGTTACTCCTTTATCGTATTTGTGAATTAGTTAGTTTTACAAAAATACAAGAATGTTTCTGAAACGCGCCGCACATGAGTTATGCCATGTTAAGGGTTGATGCGGCTGGTCGTAATACTAATGTCAATAGTGGGAATTCCGCTGATCATATCTATTTTTCTGATTTGACCAGAAGCGTGGATGTATTGATTCGCCTGGAACTTCGTCTTGGCGTCTTCGGAAGTTTCAACGCCCATGCCACAGCCGTCATCGGTCATGGCATTTACCGTAACATAAGTTCCTGTAGCGCCAGGGAATGGAAAAGATTGTATAAACACAATCCTCGTCCGCCAATTAATTATCCACTTCCCAGCCAACGATGATGTATACGCTGTTAAGTCGGCGGGCGTCAGTCCCTTAATAGATGACACAATCTCCGCGCAATCAGGCGCGAGCATGGCTGGATTCCCCGGAGCCTGCGTAAGCATCTGAGATACGGCAGTCGCTGTGACTGGTCCATAAAGAGCGTAGGCTGTGGCAGTGCCGCTTACAAGAGATTGGTTGGTATTGTAAAGAGAGATACCGCCAACGCTGGCAAGAATACAACAGATCAGGATTGCGCCTAAAGTTGCGAATGTTCTCCATAGACCTGATTTATTCCTCGTTCCAACACCGCGACTTTTCGCCTGCTCATCCAAATGTAACAGCCGCTTGCTGACGGAGGATACCCACAACGGCGTCAGCGTCAGCAAGCCTCCAATACATATCATGCTTAAGGATAGTGCGCTAAAGATTAGCCCTATATACATTCCCGATTCAGCCTGTGGGTCACTGCCTAACAGTTGATAACCTACAATCGCGGATGCCGCTGATGTTGGTAACCAAAGCACACCGGCTACGACCAGAATCCCTCCGGACCCCGCGCAGAGCAATACCGACGCCAACCATAGTACGATTCTCAGCAAACGTTTCATTTATGCTCCCACAATCTATGTGTTGTGAAAATTCAAATTTACTTTTGCTCGGCAAATCTCTGTCTGTCTAATCATAAACACATCAAGGAACGACTGCAAAGTGATTTTTCAATGTGTAGTGGATATAATTTTGCCATAACGGTATGACATCTTCCTGGCGATAATCATGGTCGGAATAAGTCGCGATGATCACGCGTCCTTGATAGCAGGTAGCGAGTACCGCGCCATCGCTGGACGATTTTACCGACAGTCCTGCCAGCAGAGTGGCGTCGCCTCCGCTTCCCAGCCTGATCCTATCGCCAGTCTGGTTTGCCCAATATGGTTCGACGTGAGTAAGCGGAAGAACCGTGTTAGGCTCGTTGAAAACGGGATTATCTGGTACCCACCAGTAGATTGGTTCCGCCAAATCCCAATCCTTTTGATAGCGGATTCCACATCCGCTCAGAATCTTGGCAATTGGACCGTTCGCTTCTCGATCGAGATACCAGATCTCAGCAATCAAGGCGGCTTTATCGCGCGCCAGGCGTTGATTGATCGCGTCCCAGAACTCACCGGAAATTTTATCCTTGGCTTCTGCGCCGACAATAATCAAATCATACTTAACGCCTGAATTCAGGTAATCCATGAAACGCCCGCTATAGGAACCAGTCTGGGTATATGTCAGTCCCAAGCCATCTAAAGCGTCTTGAATCCACATGCCGATTCCGTATTCATCCGTATTTTCATAGACTAGAATCTTGGCTGATTTAATGCGGGCTTCCACATCTTTTGTAGGCGTTGGTTGAATTTCTGTTGGCGGAAGTTGAATGGGCGCTTGAAATGTCGGTTCGATAGGAGGCGGAATGGTCGGTTGAACAGGAGCAGGTTGGGGGGGAATATTCACCGCGGCTTGTGTTAGTTGTAGAACCATGGCGGTGGACTGAAGTTCAAGCACAGCCTTGGTGGAATCAAATGCCGGCGCGCTGTTGGGAGTTGGACCTGATATCGAACAGGCTAGGACAAATATCAACGCGGTCAGCAAAAAAAATATTGCCTCTAGAGATTTAGATTGTCGTAACATGGCATCCTCCTTTATCTTATTGGTCGTCTGCATCATCATATAATATATCGAATAAAAAACAAAGTGTCTTAAGTCACAGTGATGGGTCGGAATCAAAAACTCCGAGATTTTTCAAAATCTCGGAGTTTTTATTTACGGATTGGAAATCCACAAATCAACGTTTGTCATTTCACATCGGGTCCCATAATCCTTAAACGTTCCCGCAACGACAGCATAATCCAGGTCGCCCGCGCCGGTGAGAGAATCCATAGAGAGCGTATAACTGCTTGCAAACGAATCGTTGATGATATAGTATGCCTTGCCTTTGCTAACAGTCAGCGTCACATCCGCCTCGGCAGGATTCCCAAGACCAATCCAGGCATTGCCCGAGGTTTTACCATAACGATTCCATTGACTCCCTTTGAACATGCCCAGATAAATCCATTCCTTGTCCACGAAAGTGAAATACGTGCTGTCTTTCGTCCCACGAAAAGCCCAGCCGCATCCTCCCGCATCGGGATTGGCGAGGGCGCTTTGCCATTTGAAATGCGCCTTCACCATAAAGTCTTTCACATCGTAACCCGTGTCACGCTTTGCAAATACGGTTTGACGGTCTGAAGATTCCATGGTGAAATCTTCAAGGTGATGATATTCTCCATTCGTGGATGACAAATATCCTTTTTGATAATAATCTTCAACCAGTTTTTGAATATCTGGCGCGGCTTGTGACGCCGGTGTCGCTGATACCGACGCCGGAAGTTGAATCGGCGCTCTTGTGGGCGCGGGCGGCGGCATGGGAGAAGATTGAGCAGGGTTGAACGCGGCTTGCGTTAATTGCAGGGCGGCGGCAGTGTTCTGAAGTTCAAGCACCGCTTTGGTAGCGTCAAAGGCTGGCGAACTGCTGGTAGCTGGAGCTAACGATACAGAACAAGCCAAAATAAACGCGAGCGCGGTCAGCAAAAAAAATATTATTCCGGTGGTTCTAGTTTTTGGCGTCATAATATCTCCTGTTTTCTCAATATTCAATTTTAGAACTTGCTCTGGCTTCATCATACCAAATTAGTCGTAAAATAACAATTGCCAGAAATTCGTATCCATGGCTTTTGCAATGCCGTAAACTTTTTAAAACAAAAGCCGCGAAGTCTTTTACGCTTCGCGGCTTTTGTTTTAATCTGCGCAATTCTAGTTTGGAGATGATTCTCCCAATGTGATCTGTGTGCTTATTTCGTTGCCATCGCGCATCAGCGTCACTTTCACCAGATCGCCGGGCTTATAGGTATACAAAGTGTTCATGTAAGCGTGCGTCTCGTCGAGTGTTATATTATCGAGCTTGGTAATAATATCTCCGCGCTGGAGTTGAGCGTCGCTGGCTGGGCTGTTGGGCATTACTTCTGTAATATAGACTCCCCATTTCACAGGCAGGTTGTAAGCCGCGGCGACGTCAGGCGTGATCGGTTGAAAATTGACTCCCATAAAGGGCCGCGAGAAATATCCCTTTTGCATGATCTGCGCCGCGACTACGCTGGCTGTGTTCATTGGGATCGCGAATCCCAACCCTTCTGCAACCGCGCCGCTTCCTGTATTACGCACGATCAATGTATTGATGCCGATCACTTCTCCCGCGAGATTAAGCAACGGACCGCCTGAATTCCCTTGATTAATTGCCGCGTCGGTCTGGATCAAGTCTTCGACCTGATAGCCGCGTCCGGTATCAATCGAACGTCCAGTCGCGCTGACCACTCCAACAGTCACTGTATTTTTAAAATTTCCAAGCGGCGAACCGATCGCGATCACCGTTTCGCCCGGCTTCAAAATATCAGAGTTGCCAAGCGTCGCGACCGCAGGCACATTGCCCGTCACTTTCAGCACAGCAATATCGGAATATCGGTCAGTTCCAACCACAACTGCTTTCTCTTGAGTACCATCCGACAAAATGACATTCACATCTTTTGTGCCTTCCACAACATGATTATTGGTTAACACATATCCTTGTTGTGAGATGAACACGCCGCTGCCGCTCACCATTTGATCGCCGGTATCTCCAAAGATCGAAATCTGACCCGGAATAGTTCCTACAACCGTGACGACAGCCGGTCCAACTTTTTCCACCGATTGCGTGATTGTGGTTTCAATATTGGTGGCATTGATAACAATGGGTGTATTTTGGCTGGCGCTGAAAACAGGAGCCTGATTTTCCACCAGCGGATTAACGGTCTGATTCGTAAGCATGGTCTTATACGCCACGATTCCGCCTGCAACGCCGCCGGCTAAAGCTGAAACTCCAGCTACAGTAATTATTATTAAACTATATAGAATATGCTTCCAAGACATTTTTACTCCTTTTTGGTAATCCTATTCTACGAGCCAAATCTAAAAAATGAATGAAACGATTAATAGAGTTACATTAAAGTCCGCGCATCTATCTCTAGGTTAAGAGTTCGTGATGGAGTAAAATACGGTTTGTTCCAATTGCTCCCCGCCGTGATTCGGCGGGTACCTAATTTACTTCTCGGAGGAAAAAATGAGTTTTCACACCATCATCATCACAGGCAATCTTGGGCGCGATCCCGAAATGCGTTATACGCCATCCGGTCAAGCCGTCACCAGTTTTTCTGTCGCCCAGAACGACAGTTATACAAATAGTAACGGCGAAAAAGTTAAAAGAACGCTTTGGTTTCGCGTCACTGCATGGGGCAAGCAGGCTGAAACTTGCAATCAATATCTAAAAAAAGGCGCGATGGTTTTGGTGGAAGGTCGTCTGACAGCCGACCCGGCGACCGGCAACCCGCGCATTTGGTCGGGACAAGATGGACAAGCGCGCGCTTCCTTTGAAGTCAGCGCGCAAACTGTCCGCTTCTTATCTACGCGTAATGAAGGCGCTGAGAGCGGCGCGCCGTCGGCTGGCAGCGGCGGCATGGACATGGCGGCTGAAATGCCCCATGAAGACGATATTCCTTTTTAGCGTGAACACAGACAGGTCCAACAAGTCAAATACAAGACTTGTTAGACCTGTCTGATTTATAGGATTTAACCATGACCACTCCTCCCAAACCGCCCACTGGTCCCACGCTTGAGATTCCTGCGGGACTTGAAATTGCCTACGCCAACCTTGCGCGTATTGCTCATTCCCCGGCTGATATCGTAATTGACTTTGCCCATCTTTTACCCGGCGAAACCAGGGCGCTAATTCGTTCGCGCGTTGTGATGTCGCCATTAAGCGCCAAACTGCTCCTGCGCGCATTGACAGAGAATCTGGCTCGTTATGAAGCGGCTTTTGGCGCGATCTCCACGCCGGTCAATTCAACTTTGGCAGATAATCTCTTCAAACCATTTCAGCCTCCCGAACCTCCGGCGGAAGAGAAATAAATCCACATGCAAAAACTCGAACAGATCGCTGAAAAAATCCGCAAAGACTTCGACGTGCGTACCACCGCGCGCGATCAGGCATTGGCGCAAGCGCGCCAGCTTACGCGCGCCTGTGCCTTATCCATTCGCGCCGTTCATCGCGACGAAACCGATACAATGAACGAACATCTTACTGAAGCGCGCACGCTTGCCGATGGATTACATAACGACCTTGCCGCTCATCCCGATCTATTCTATGCGGGCTACACACAAGACGCGCTCAAAGAATTTGTTGAAGCCAATATCACCTGCGCCTTGATTCAAAACAAACCGCTTCTCACGCCCGCCGAACTTAACGTGGCAGACGCTACTTATCTAAATGGCTTGGCAGAAGTAGTAGGTGAACTTCGCCGGCGGACGTTGGATATATTGCGGCATGGATATTCACAGGAAGCGGAACGACTGCTTGGATATATGGATGAGATTTATTCGGTACTCGTCACAATGGATTATCCCGACGCCATCACCAACGGCTTGCGCCGCCAAACGGATCTGGCGCGCAGTATCATCGAGAAGACGCGCGGCGATGTTACATTTAGCCTGCGCGGCGAGCATCTCGAACAAGCCATCGGCAAGATAAGCGCCCAATTAAACGGCGATCAGGATAACGGTCAAAAAAGAATCGGCTCCATCAATCATCCACAGGAGACTGAATAATCCAATGGCAGGTCGAGCTGGCAGGCGTTATATATTGCTTGTGTATAAGTTAATGATCATGCGTTGGTGGACTGCCGTTTTCGCGCTGGGACTGGCGACTATCGCTCTGGCGTATACATTTCACACAACGGTAGAAGCATGGCGCTGGATTTCGGCGGCGGCTGTCGGAAGTTTTGTGGCTGTATTTGGGCTTGTCATGTTCGCGTTTCGTAATAGCGCGTATGTACAGCCGTTTAGCGACCACCTGCGATTGGCGACGCCTTTCCTGCGGCTTAATATTTCATATAAACGTTTGCGCCGCACATCTCCCGCGCAAATGTCAATTTTGTTTCCTCTCAAAAATCTTTCGAATTGGCGCGCTGAAATCATCGAACCTCTCGCGCGCAAAACTGCGCTAGTGATTGAATTGAACGGTTTCCCCACATCACAAAGAGTTTTACGTTTTTTCTTCTCGCCTTTTTTCTTTAAAGATTCCACGCCTCATTTTGTGATCCTGGTGGAGGACTGGATGAAGTTCAGCGCCGAGTTGGAAAGCATGCGTGTCGGCGGCTCTGACGCGCCTCCTGAAAAAAAGCCTCAAGGCGATCAATCCATCCTTTCGCGTTTGCCGAAAAAATGAATATTTATTTTGCCTGTTCCATTACCGGTGGTCGGGATTTTGAACGCGTCTATCAGGACCTGACACTGGCTCTGCTTGCGAACGGCCATATCATCCCGACGGCTCATCTCGCCGAATCAAATGTAACGACTGTTGAATCGCAGGTCAACCCGCGTGAAGTTTATGACCGCGACACAGCTTGGATCCGCGCTTGTGATGTATTAATCGCGGAAGTAAGCGTCCCATCTCATGGGGTAGGGTATGAAATTGGTTTTGCATTAGGCGAGGGAAAACCGGCGCTTTGTTTGTATCAAGAGGGTAGAAAAGTTTCAAAAATGATTACTGGAAATCCGCACCCAAATTTACGGATAAAGTCTTATGGCAATATTGAGGAAGCTATTTCTCTGGCGTGTGAGTTTTTGGATGTAAATAAAGTGTGTGAATAAAATCACCAGCATTAAATGACAAATGACGGGTTGTACAAATTAACTTCTCTGTTATTATAAGCATGGAGACGGAACGAAGACACCTCCAACAGCTCCTACTGTCTCCTCCTTTGGCGAAAGCTTCCGCCGGGTTCTCCCTCGGCGGAAGCGCTTTTAAAACGAAAAATGATGGTTGCCCATCATTTTTTTTATTTTGGCGAATAAAGATCAAGCGCTTTGTTCATAAGCTGGAAGGATTACAAAAAAAGAAGTCCCTTCGTTAAGGTTGGATTCCACCCAAATTCTGCCCTGGTGGCTTTCCACAATTGACTTGACGATTGCCAGACCAAGTCCACTGCCGGTTGCGCTTTGTGGAACATTACTCGCTCGGTAGAATTTCTCAAAAATTCGGTTTTGTTCATTGGGGGGGATTCCCAAACCCGAATCTTTCACTTCCAGGATTATTTGCTGGTCTTGCTGATATATTCCTATAAACACATTACCTGCCTCTGGAACATATTTGACGGCATTACCTATAAGATTATCTAGCATCTGGCGAATACGAGTCGGGTTTGCGCGCAAAGGCGGTAAATTTTCAGCCACTTTTACTACAAGCTTGATTTTTCTCTCTTTTACCAGCGCGTCGAATGTGTCCAATGTATAGTTGAGTATATGTTCAAAATCCACGCGTTCACGCCGCGTATCAAACCCGGCTTCAAGCCTGCTCAGGTCAAGCAGATCGTTGACGAGGTTGGTAATGTGTTGAACGCTGGATTTGATCTTTCCAAGAAAATCTTGTTGCTGTGGGTTAAGCGCGCCTGCCCGCGTGATAAGTTCTGTATAACCTAAAACAGCGGTTAGCGGGGAACGCAAATCGTGCGATACGGTTTGGACAAATTCGGTCTTTAAGCGGTCAAGTTCTTTTAGATAGGAAATATCCTGCACGGTGATTGCAGAACCGACTTCCGAAATAGGCGTAAATTGCGCGTTAAATGTTTGCCCTTCATCAAAGTTGATTTCATGGTATTTAATCGGTCCATCCTGCGAACGCAATAGCATGGCTTTTAGCTCGGGATGTGGAATCGCATTGTCAATAGACCGGCCGACAATATTTTCCTCTTTAACTTTAAAGGCGTCGCAAAAGGCGCGATTAACAAATAAAATATTTTTGTTTTCATCCAAAACAACCACGCCATCCTGGATGGTCGAAAGAATGGCAGATAGCTTGGCGCGCTCAGCTTCGGAAAGTTTTGCCTTTTCAACCAGAGACGACGTCGTCTTTTTTACTTCACGGCGGATCCAATCGCCGAGATGGCTGGCGCGGTCGAGGCTTTTCTTAACGGCATCTACTATGGCGTCCATTGTAAGAGGCGGGTAGATATATCCGCTTATGCCTGCGCCAAGAACTGCTTTCACGATGCCGGTTGTGTCTTTTTCAGCATAAAGCAGGATCGGGAGGGTCGGAAAACGGGACAACATTCCGCTGGAAAGTTCGACGCCGCTGGCGCCGTCAAATATTTCGCCGATCAGAACCAAAGCCGGCGTCGATTCTATTAATGCTTTGTTCAACCCAGCTTGATCGTGAACCATGGCGATTTCATAACCAGCCGCGTGTAATGCCCGTTCCATGAGCTGAAGAACAGGGGATGGATCGAGAACTAATAGAAGAAGTTCATGTTTCGCCATAAGGGCTATTTCTTTTGTGGAGCCCCAGGAACAATGGTGTTCTCAGATGCGCGCGCTAAACGCTGTATCGCATTATGCACGGTCTGTAAAGCTTGGCGTTGTTCGGCGTTTATAGGACCTGCTGAATCTGCCAGCACCATGCCAAGCGGATACATGGCAGTTTGCACTTCTTCGCGAATGGCTTCCCGCGCGGAATTGAGCGACGCCATGCGCGTCTTCTCGCCTATACGCGCCATTTCCGCTGTTTGTGCAAGCGCGTTGAACAGCCGCGCGTTGACTAGCGAAATGGACGCGTAATCTGTTACCGCTTCAAGCATGATTTGTGCGGGCTTTCCAATTTCCTGGTCTGTTTTGCGGGCGACAATCAACAAGCCGATTACTTCATTGCTAACCTTAATAGGAATAACGCCGGCAGATTTTCCAAGCGCGGCTACTTTGAATTTTTGCAGAGGCGCGCCATGCAAGAGCAGGCTTTCACCTGAAAGCGCCACGAGGGAACTGATACCGTCATCCAACGGCTGGTTCATTTTTTTTGCCCAGGCTTCGGGTAAATTTCGATGCGCGCTGAGCAGGAAAACTTTTGTCTTTTCATCGCGCAGTAATAACCAGGCTATATTCGCTTCCGCCAGTTGCAATGCGCCTTCCAAAATATGGTCGAACAATTGCCGTTGGTCGGTAATGGAAACGACAGCTTTTCCAATCGTCAGCAGGCTGGTGAGATCGCGTACGCGATGTTGTAATTCTTCGTTGGCTTTTTTAAGTTGTTGATCCAACCTTTGGCGGGTGCGCGCTTCGTATGTTTGGCGGAGCGCGCGTTCAACGGCAGAGACCACTTCGGCGTCGCGCGCGGGCCAGAAGAGCACGTCGGTAGCGCCCAGCCGAAACGCCTGGATCGCATCGTTTTCCTGCCCTTTTTTCGCGATGACCATTAACGGAGCTTTCACGCCCTGTGACGCCAATGCTACCAACAGGTCTTTTCCGCTTAAACCGGGCTGGTTCAAATTCACAATGATCAAGTCCGGCGGGGTTTGAGCTGTTTGTTTAATTGCCGCGCTGGCGTCACTCACTACGGTGACTTGAAAACCGAGCGGTTGAAGCGATTGCCGGGCAATTAAATCGCTAATATCTGGATCGCTTTCGATGATGAGGATTCGTTCCCCGAGAGTTGCCATATATTCCTATAATGGTTACTGGATTATTATATTTTCGAAATTGTAACACTTTTAACAAAAACCGTGCGCTTCGGGTACAATTTTAGAAATATGCCTGCATCTGCAAACTTTCACCAATATAATATCGCCGCGGTTATTCCGGCTTATCGCGTGGAACGGGATATTGAGTCCGTTTTGCGCGAACTGCCGGCGTATTTGCGTCATATTATCGTTGTGGATGACGCTTCGCCGGATAAAACGTCAGCGCTGGTAAAAGCCTGGGCGCGCCGCGACAAGCGTATTATCCTGATAAGACACGAGCAGAATCAAGGTGTGGGCGGCGCGATGATCACCGGATTCCAGAAAGCGCTTGAACTCGGCGCGCAGGTCATAGTCAAGGTGGATGGCGACGGGCAAATGGACGCGTCGCGCCTGCCCGATTTGCTTACGCCGCTGATCGAAGGCAAAGCGGATTATGTCAAAGGCAACCGCTTCCGCGATTTTGGGTCGCTTAAACAAATGCCTGTTGTGCGCCGATTGGGAAATCTCGGCTTAAGTTTTTTGACGAAAGCCGCAACAGGCTATTGGAATTGCTTTGACCCGACCAACGGATTCTTTGCCATTCGCGCCGAGGCGCTGAAACAATTACCGCTCGATAAAATAGATCGCGGCTATTATTTTGAAACGTCCATGCTCTCGTATTTATATTTGCTTGACGCTTGCGTGTTGGATGTGCCGATGCCGGCGCGTTATCGCGGCGAAGTTTCCAGCATGTCCATTCGGCGCGTGTTGTTTGAATTTCCATATAAACTCACGCGCACGTTTTGGCGCCGCATTATTTTAAAATATTTCATTTATGATTTTTCGATGATGTCTGTTTATTTATTGGCGGGCATTCCGCTGTTATTATTCGGTTTGATTTTCGGCGTCGTTAAATGGATCCATTATGCCGAACTCGGCGTAGCCGCGCCGACCGGCACAGTAATTTTGCCCACGCTTGCCGTTATCCTTGCCATTCAAATTTTACTTTCCGCCATCGAAATAGATATGAACGCCGCGCCGCGCAAACCTATCAGCGCGTCGCGTCTTTCCAAAAGATAGGATTACGCGTCGTCACATGCTGGATGCACAACCTTACATTCCTGGACTCCGACCTGCAGATCCCGGTCCGCTTTCACGATTTATTCCTGCATTGGAGGAAGGAGTCGCGTCTGCATGGCTTCCGCGTCATGCCAAACCTTCAACCTGGCTGCTGGACCCATTCGGATTCTCGCCGAAACTTGTCATCGAAGCCGCGCGCGCCGGCTATCGCGTACTCGTAACCGCGAATAATCCCATCACGCGCTTTCTGCTGGAAATGTCAGCCAACCCGCCCGCCGAATCAGATTTCAACGCGGCGCTTGCCGATTTGAGCGCGATCAAAAAAGGGGATGAAAGACTCGGCGCGCATTTTCAATCTCTTTATCTCACTTCATGCGAAAAATGCGGACGGGAAGTTTACGCGCAATCCTTTCTGTGGCGCAAAGGCGATGACGCGCCTTTTGCGCGCGTCTATGAATGTAAAGAGTGCGGCGACTCCGGCGAACGCCTTGTCACACCCGATGATGTTGAACGCGCGAAGAAGATCGCGGGGACAGACGCTTTACACCGTTCACGCGCGTTTGAACGCGTGGCGGCGCTCGACAGCCCGGATCGAGTCTACGCGGAAGAAGCGATACAACATTATTTACCGCGTCCGTTGTATGTATTGACCACGATTATTAATCGTCTCGACAGCTTGAATCTTTTGCCGGAACGAAAGCGCGCGTTAACCGCGTTGATCCTTGTGGCAAGCGACGCGGGTAACACGCTTTGGGGACATCCTTCTGAACGCCCGCGACCAAAACAATTAAACATACCGAGTCAATTCCGCGAGCATAACGTGTGGATGGTGCTGGAGCGCGGATTAAGTCTATGGACAGAAACAGGCTCGGAGGTCGCGTGCGTGGCGTGGCCGAATAAACTGCCTGAAAGCGGAGGCATCTGCATTTATGAAGGTCGCTTGAAACAACTCGCGCATGAAGTCAAGAAAGAAATTCCCATCGCGGCTGTGATCGGTTCACTGCCGCGTCCCAACCAAGCCTTTTGGACATTGTCCGCTTTGTGGGCTGGCTGGCTGTGGGGACGCGATGCTGTGGAACCATTCAAGAGCGCGTTGCGCCGCCGTCGTTATGACTGGACATGGAGCGCAACGGCATTACATTCCGCCTTCACGCATTTGTTGGAACTGTTGCCAATTGGCACGCCTTTCCTGGGTTTATTGCCTGAGCCGGAACCTGCTTTTCTCACCTCTGCATTAACTGCCGCGCACGCGGCAGGCTATGATTTGAAAAGTATTGCATTAAGAACCGAGCATGATCCCGTTCAAATTGTTTGGCGGCGCGGCGAAAGCTTGAAGCGCGAAACAAATGAACAGGATGTGGATGTTGTACGTCAAGCGATCATGGAACATCTTTCAGCGCGCGGCGAACCAGCCAGCTACTTACACGTCCATGCCGCGGGGTTGATCGCGTTGGCTGAGGCGCGCGCTTTGAAAATGCCGAAGCAGGAATTCGATGACGCGATGCGTACGTCACAATCTACAATTGAAATTGCTTTAAAAGGCGATATAAATTTCGCGCATTATTCAAGCGGCGAAGGCGTTGATACCGGTCTTTGGGGATTGCAAAAACAAGGTCATGAAGAATCGCTTGCGGATCGGGTTGAAATTGCGATTGTTACTTTTCTGCAAAAGAATCCGAACAGCATCTATCTCGAAGTTGAAGATGATCTTAATCCGCGGTTGCCCGGTTTGTTGACTCCGTCCAAGGGTTTGATTTATGCGGTGTTAAATTCCTATGCCGAGAAACAAGCCGCAAGCTGGAAACTGCGCGCGGAAGATAACGCGTCTGCGCGGCGCGCGGAATTAAATAAAATTGCCGAATGTATCGAAAGCATTGGTAAGCGGCTTAATTTCATAACCAGCGAACAGGATAAAACTTTGGTCTGGCTGGAGAATAACAAGCCGGTGCGTTTCTTTTATCCGCTGGCTTCCGCGTTGATTGACCGCGCGCTCGCCAATTTGATTTATCCAATTGAAAAAACCATAATCGTAATCCCCGGCGGGCGCGCGGGACTGGTGGCTTATAAAGCGCAACGTGATCCGTCTCTAGCGGAACGAATCAAAGCTCATCGAGTGGTAAAGTATCGGTTATTGCGCGCGCTGTCCAAACTCCCGATATTGACGCGTGAAACTTTCGATGAGCAAATCACAAGCGATCCGATTGAACAATCCAAAGGTCAGATGATGATGTTCTGATTCGTCCTGAGTGTAGTCGAAGGACAACAATTAACTATGACTAAAAATATATTTTTAATTTTCCTGCTTTCGATGTTTTTGACATCCTGCATCACGATTTCAGTGCAGACAGCGACTCCACAATCTGCGCCTCATTTCGTGACTTCAACCCTGCCGCCGACAAAAGAGGCGACGCCTCATCCCACGCGGACTCCGTTACCCGCGTCAGCGACAAGCGCTTCCGTTGATGTAACAAAATCCGTGAAATGCAAAGACGGCGCGGTGTTGCTCGAAGATGTGACCATACCGGATAATTCCAAAGTTCCTGCCGGAAAAATTTTTACAAAGACGTGGAAATTCAAAAACACCGGAACCTGCGCGTGGACAGGTTTCACCATTAATTATGTCGCCGGCGAGCGCATGAACGCGCCGGAATCCGCGCCTGTGCCGGAGACCGCGGCAGGCGCGACTGTGGATATATCCATTGACCTGACCGCGCCTGCAACCGACGGAACTTATACAACCCATTTTTCTTTGCATAACGCGGCGGGTGAGTCAATCGCCATCGGCGCCGAAAAAACATTTTATGTAAAAGTAATCGTGAGCGCGGGCGGCGCGCCTGCTCCCACGCAGTCGTCTTCCACTTCTCCGGGCACAACCGTCGTTTCAATCGGAAATATACATATAAATTGCAAATACAGCTATAGCGAAAATGGCGGATATATACAAGAGCTTGCATCTTTGATTAATCAAGCGCGCAAGGATGCGAAACTGCCGGCTTTGAGCCTGAATCCACTATTGACCCAAGCCGCGCAAGGTCACAGCATTGACATGGCTTGCAACAATTTTCTTGGCCATGAAGGTTCAGATGGATCAAGCATCGGGTCTCTCGTCAGGGAAGTAGGCTATATTGGCTTTATGGAGATTATCGCCATTGGCGCTCCGCAAAACGCGATGGATCAATGGTCTGCCGACACCGGGCACTGGGAGATTGTGCTTGCCACACACATAACACAGATGGGTATCGGCTATGCCTACAACGCAAACAGTGATTATGGAGGTTATTTCACAGTGGATATGGGGAAGTAGTCCGCGATTATTCGATGTGAAATTCCATCCTTTTGCTTTGCAAATCTCATTCCGATAAAAAAACGCTTCGCAGAGAGAATCTGCGAAGCGCGGAAGCAAACATCTTTAGAGTCAAAAAGCCCGCGGAGATTATCCCGAGGGCTGATTTTTGAATATCAAAGATTTAGCTAAATTACTATGCCTTTACAATGCACTCGACCGGACAGACCTGCTTGCATTTGGGTTCATCATTGTGACCCACACATTCCACGCAAGTTGACGCATCAATCACGTAGAGTACGCCATCGCCTTCGGTGATGGAATCGGTGGGACATTCGGGCAGGCACGCGCCGCAAGCGATACAGTCGTCTAGAATTTTCATTGCCATGATTTATGTTCCTTTTTTGATTGAAGAATTTTTATCGTGTTTAAGATTACACCTTGACTTTTTTCATGTCAACTGACTAATGTCTTGGGTTTTACGGCTTTTGTAATATACAGCAAATGACCTTCGGCTAGGTTTGTTTCACCTACTTTCCACTCGCGCGGAGACTTTGTTGGAGAAGTCGCTGGACAACGGTATAATCACTTCAATCAAACACAGGAGTCCATCATGGGACGCATAGAAAAAACTGTTTTCATCAGCTACCGCCGAACAAACCTGCCATGGGCGCTGGCAATCTATCAGAACCTGACTGCGCATGGATATGATGTATTCTTTGATTTTGACAGTATTCCTAGCGGGGATTTTGAGCAGGTGATCATTGGAAACATCAGAGCAAGGGCTCATTTTTTGGTTGTATTGACTCCATCCGCGCTTGAAAGATGCGTCAATTCCGATGACTGGCTAAGACGTGAAATCGAAACTGCCTTGGATGAAAAAAGAAATATCGTGCCTTTATTTTTGGAAGGTTTTGATTTTGGCAGTCCATCCATTTCAAAATATCTGACAGGCAAACTGGAGACTTTGAAAAAATACAACGGTCAAAATGTGCCTGCTGATTTTTTCGATGAAGCCATGGTGAAAATCAGGGAAAAATTTTTGAATGTTGCTTTGGATGCGGTATTACATCCTGTTTCTGCAACTGTGCAAAAGGCAGTTCAGAAACAACAAGTTTCTGCGAGTGAAACAACACAGGTTAAAGAAAAAGAATTACCCGCGCAGGAATGGTTTGAACAAGGAAATAAATATTGGTATGACAAAAACTTTAGTGAGTCCATTCATTGTTACACCGAAGCCATCTGCCTTAAACTTGATTATGCTGGCGCTTACATCAATCGCGGCATTGCCCGCTACTATAAAAATGATTTAGATGGAGCAATCAAGGATTACACCGAAGCCATCCGTCTCAAATCAGATTATGCTCTTGCTTACCATAATCGCGGAATTGCGCGCAATGCCAAAGGCGATTTGGATGGCGCAATCAAGGATTGCACCGAAGCCATCCGTCTCAAACCTGATTATGCTGATGCTTACAATAGTCGCGGAAATGCCCGTGACGCCAAAGGCGATTTGGATGGCGCAATCAAGGATTACACCGAAGCCATCCGTCTCAAACCGGATTATGCTGATTCTTACTACAATCGCGGAAATGCGCGCAAAGCCAAAGATGATTTGGATGGCGCAATCAAGGATTACACTGATGCAATTCGTCTCAAACCTGATTTTACTGATGCTTACTACAATCGTGCAGTTGCTTGGAAACAAAAAGAAGATTATTATGCGGCAATAGCAGATTATCAAAAGTGTTTAGATTTAGGCGACAAAGACCCGACTATTCCTAAAAATATTCAAGAACTTCGCAAGAAGATAAAGTAAACGAAATCCCCGTCAACATGGCGGGGATTTTTGCAATCTAGTAGGGGCGGATCGCGATCCGCCCCTACACATTTACTTCAACTGCGCCTTGATCTTCTCTGCTGTATCTTTATAGTTTGCAAGTTTCTCACGTTCCTTGCCGACCACTTGCGCGGGGGCTTTGTTGGCGAAATCACTGGCGAGCAATTTCTCCAACCGTTCGATATGCGATTCTATTTCGTTGAGTTCTTTTTCGAGACGCGCGTTCTCACCCGCGACATCAACCATGCCTGCCAGCGGCAGATAGATTTCCACCGAGCCGACTACGAGCGCGATACTTTCTTCGGGCTTTTGCGCGAGAGAAGGGAGAATGGAGAATCGGGAATGGTCAAGCCCCGCGAGAGACGCAATCGTCCCTGCCTGTTCTTTCAGCAAATCTGTTTTATCGCCAGCCGTGATAGTCGCCGCGATTTTTCTGGAAGGCGCGACATTCTTTTCCGCGCGCAGGTTGCGGATTGAACGCACGATGTCTTGCATGATCGTGAAGTCAGCTATCTTGGATTCTTCCCAACCTTCGAGATCGCGCGGTTCGGGGAAGCGCGCCACGATCAAAGCCTCGGTCCAATTCGCGGCGATATTCGATATTTGGGAATCGAGAACCACGCGGCGCAAGTGTCCCCAAATTTCTTCGGTTACAAATGGCGTGAACGGATGTAATAACCGCAAGCAAGAATCAAACACGCGCACGAGAGTCGCCGCTGTCTGCTCTTTGGTCTCTTCTCCCTTCATCTGTTCCTTTGCAATCTCCACATACCAATCTGCGAAGTCGCTCCAGATAAAATCATAGATCTGCCTGCCTGCCTCACCATATTGGAAAGTTTGGAAGAGCCGTTCCACGTCACGGATGAGTTGCTGGAGTCGAGCCCAAATCCAGGAGTCAGCGAGAGTGTAGATTGGTAGATTGGTATTTGGTAAATTGGTAGATTGGTTACCTGTTCCCAATGTGCCAATTTCCAATTTACTATTTCCCAGCGAATCAATTGCCGAAATCACAAACCTCCCAGCGTTCCAAAGTTTATTGGCAAAGTTGCGATTCGCTTCCACTTTTTTCACAGATAGATTCATATCGTTGCCGGGCGTGGAACCGACCAGCAAAGTAAAACGCAACGCGTCCGTGCCGAGTTCATCCATGACAATGAGCGGATCAATTACATTGCCATAAGATTTGCTCATCTTCCTGCCATGCTCATCGCGGATCAAACCATGTAGATACACAGTATGAAATGGAACTTCACCCGTGTATTCCAATCCGCTCATAATCATGCGCGCCACCCAGAAGAATAAAATATCGTAACCCGTCTCCATGTAAGAGGTCGGATAAAAATATTTGTAATCGGGCGTTTCATCGGGCCAACCCAACGTGGAGAACGGCCACAAGCCAGACGAGAACCATGTATCCAACACATCTTCATCTTGATGAATCTCTTTCGAGCCGCACACCGCGCATTGCGTTGGGTCTGCGCGCGTCACAGTTTGATGTCCATCCGCGCAATACCAAACCGGTATGCGATGTCCCCACCACAACTGACGGCTGATGCACCAATCTTTGATATTATCCAGCCAGTTGAAATAAACTTTCTCAAAACGTTCAGGCACAATTTTTATACGTCCATCTTTTACAGACGCGAGCGCCGCCTCTGCCAACGGCTCGATCTTCACGAACCATTGCGTGGATATCATCGGCTCGATAATTTCGCCGCCGCGTTGTGAACGCGGAATGGTGGTCATATATTTTTCTTCTTTGATGACGAGACCGGCGGCTTTCATGTCAGCCCATAGATTTTTGCGACAATCGAATCTATCCTGACCTTGATACTTGCCGCCGTTTTCGTTGACCTTCGCGGCGGCATCAAGCATTGAGATGATCGGCAGGTTGTGTCTCTGCGCGATGGCATAGTCGTTCGGGTCATGTCCCGGCGTAATCTTGAGCGCGCCGGTGCCAAATTCCATGCTAACGTATTCATCTGCGATGACAGGAATCTCGCGTCCCAGAATTGGCACGATGACATTCTTGCCGATATATTTTTTATATCGTTCATCATCGGGATGCACAGCCACCGCGGTATCGCCCAAGATTGTTTCAGGTCGAATGGTTGCGACGGGGATGTAGTCTGTAAGGGCCGCTCCGCGTCGCGATCCACCCTTACCATCATCTGCGAGCATATATTTAAAGTAATACAACTTCGCTTCTTCTTCGCTATATTCCACTTCCAGATCAGAGACTGCGGTTTTTAGTCCCGGCGACCAGTTGATCAAACGCGGACCGCGGTAGATGAGTCCTTTTTCGTAAAGGCGGACAAAAGCCTCTCGAACCGCGCGACTCAGCCCATCGTCGAGAGTGAAGCGTTCTCGTTCCCAGTCACAGGATGCGCCGAGTCTTCGAATCTGATTGGTAATCATGCCGCCGTATTTATGCTTCCAATCCCAGGTGCGCGCGATGAATTTCTCGCGTCCCAATTCTTCGCGCGTGATCTCTTCGGTTTTGAGCAAGTCGCGTTCCACCATCAATTGCGTGGCGATACCCGCGTGATCAGAGCCGGGAACCCACAACGCGGAATAACCTTTCATGCGGTGATAGCGGATCATCAGGTCTTCGACGCTGACAAACATGGCGTGACCGAGATGCAGTTCGCCGGTGACGTTTGGCGGCGGAATGGAAATGACGAACGGTTTGACGTTTGGGTCGAAATCCGGTTTATTGGGATCGTTATGCGGCTTGAAGTAACCGCCCGCTTCCCACATGGCATAGATGCGCGCTTCGGTGTCTTTGAAATCGTAGGCTTTTGGTAATTCGTGTTTGGTCATTCTGGCTCCTTCGTCGCTCGATAATCGAGATTGGATATTCGATAATTCGATATCCGGCTTTCGAGACAATGTTCGAATATCGCTCTTTTCGAATATCGGCGTTTAAAATAAAAACGCTTCGTCCATTATGAGGACGAAGCGCAAGTCTTCGCGGTACCACCTCAATTCACCATCCTTCGACCCTTTGATAAACTCAGGACGATGCACTTTGTGACTGACCATCATCAGTCCATGCTGTAACGGGCATTCCCGTGGCGTTCTACTAATCATTCACTGATTTTCTTCGCCAATAGCTTCAGACGACTTCGGCGCTGTTTCCCTGCGAATGCTTCCACCTTGCACATTCTTCTCTATCAGGCTTCCTCGGTCTCGATACCTCACCTGCACTTGCATGCAGGTGCAAGTGTCGTACTCGACCACCGCGCGTACTACTTCTGAATGGCGGGATTATACGCGCCGATGCGGGGAGAGTCAAGAAGAAAACAATAAGCTATACTTGGTTATCAAAAACGAAAAGGAAACAAATAACATGCTCAGTTTATTCGACTTCGTACTTGTAGGATTTGCCGCGCTAGCCGCGGGCATTGTCAACGCGCTCGCGGGCGGCGGGACGCTCATCACTTTTCCCATGCTGACCGCGGTGGGAATCCCAGCTGTGGCGGCAAACGTCACTAATACCGTGGCGCTGTGTCCCGGCTATTTTGGCGGCACTCTTGCACAAATGAAAGACCTTCAAGGACAAAAGAAACGTCTTTGGCTGATCGTGCCTGCCAGTATTGTCGGCGGAGTGGTTGGCGGATTTCTGCTTTTACAAACTGGAGAAAAATTATTCAAAGATTTGGTTCCGTATTTGATTCTGCTTGCTTCGGGCTTACTCGCGATTCAAGACCCGGTGCGCGCGTGGCTGATGCGGCGCATGGGAGAAAGTCACGGCGCGCGTCTGGAAAAATTGACCTGGCTACCCGTTGGGCTTGCTTCAATTTATGGAGGCTATTTCGGCGCTGGACTAAGCGTCATCGTTCTATCCGCCTTGGGACTGACGCTGGAAGATACGCTCACGCGTCTCAACGCCCTGAAGCAGGCTGTCGCGTTCAGCGTCAACATCGCCGCGGCAATCTTCTTTGTTTTCTCAGGTCAGGTCGTTTGGTCTGCCGCGCTGGTGATGGCAGTCGGCGCGTTGATCGGCGGGACATTAGGCGGAAAATTGGCGGGCAGGATCAAACCGTCCACGCTGAGGTGGACGGTTGTAACGATTGGCGTGATCGTCGCGATTATCTATTTTGTTCGATAGCGCGTTGTATCTTATAGGCTTGCGGTTCAAAAGATACGAATAGGAATTATCCATGTCCTACTGGAAACTTTATTATCACTTCGTTTGGAGCACAAAGCATCGTTTGGCATTGATTGATTCTTCAATTGAGCCTGAACTTTATCGCGCCATTGCAGCGAAGGCAAAAGATATGGAAGGATTTGTCCATGCCATCGGTGGGATGGATGAACATGTTCATTTCGCCGTTTCCATTCCGCCAAAAATTGCGCCAGCAAAATTTATCGGCGATGTAAAAGGGAACAGTTCACATTTCGTCAATCACGTTATCAAACCTGATTTTGAATTTTACTGGCAGGATGAATATGGAGTATTATCTTTTGGCGAAAAAAATCTTGCTTCGGTGGTACGATATATTCATAACCAGAAAACACATCACGCAGACAGAACGTTGATCGCGGCAATGGAGCGGATGGATGAAAAGAAAAGTGATTTGTGTGGAGACGGATTGCTTGGCGCAATTGCTACCGCACGGTAATGCCCGCACGGTGATGAACCACCGTGCTATACATACAAAGCCCGTTGAAACAGGCTAGGCGGCTTGGCAGCCGCCTTCGTAGGCGTAGCCCGACGGTTCATCGTCGGGCGGACATCATTGAGCGAACATCACAGCGGGATGTGATCCGCAGGGTTATGGATGGCGGTTCAGAAAGCAATCAAGTATTACAATAAAGCTGGAGGTAACTCATGTCACTAAATGAACATCTTGATTTGCATAAAGCATACAAAAGAATTCAGCAAGATAAAAGAGACGATACTTTGCCTGACATCGCAAATTATCGAGATTATGAAAGACTCCTAAACGAGAATTTAGAGATATTACGTTCTCAAATTCATATACCAAATCAGTATCAAGCTAAAACTCCATCATTTATTGATATACCGAAGAAGGGATTTACTTTACGACCGGTTGCGTTACCCAAAATTGACGACAGAATAATTTATCAAGCAGTTGCCGACTTTTTAGCTCCACACTTTCAACCAGAGCCATGCGTATATAGCAACATTCTCTCACGAGAGTTAAATTCTTCACGAATGTTTTTACCAGGCGTTGACCTTTGGTTGAAATTTCAAAATGATGTGGAAATTTTTTGTACGAAATTTCCCTATATGGTAGAAACAGACATTACAGCCTATTTTGAACATATAGGTCATAGATTGTTGACAAATCGAATCCAAGATATTTTTGCAAAAAAAGTGGATGAAACTGTTCTAAAAGATATAAAGGTTTTATTGCCTCGCCTCTGGCGCAGGTGGAATAAGAATAAGGATTTTGGCATTCCACAGGTCAATGACGCATCATCTTTCTTTGCCAATCTATTTTTGGACGAATTGGATAAATGGATGTTACGACAAGGCTATATCTTTTTGAGATATGTTGACGACATAAGGGTGTTTACTCAAGATGAACCAACAGCGCGACGTGCCTTAGCCGACCTAATAACTGAATTAAGAGATATGGGGCTTTATGTTGCATCAGGAAAAACATCTATAAAAGAAACTTCGGTTGTTCTTGCAGAATTGCGGGAAAAATCTGAACGCATGAATCTAATTGAAACAGAGATTAAGTCTGGTGTTCCCGCAAGACTAGAAGTGGCTGCTCAAATGCTACAGGAATTTATTGCTGAATTAATAAATGACCCAGAAAAATTTAATGACCGACAGTTTCGATATTGCGTAAATCGGTTTAAACGCCTGAAAGTCAATAAACTAGCACTGGATGCTCATGATAATATTGCGAATGAAGTTCTAAACAGATTAACAACCATGCCTTATTCAACGGATATATTTATTGATTATTTATCACTTTTTTCTGAGAGTGAAAATGTCCAACGAAGAACCATCGAATTTCTTGAAAGTAACTATAACATTTACCCATGGCAGGAATTGCTGTTAATTGAATTGCTAATCAGACTAGAAATACTCCCAGAATTGCAAGACCGAGCCTTGAGTGTTTCCCGTGTCATTGCTCGAAGTAATTACAAACATCCTGCATGTCGAGAGCGCGCATTTGTGTTTTGGGGAAAAAATGGAGACTATGCCGACAGAAGAGAAATAAGAGCGCGATATCATAATGAAACACAAGAGGAGATTAAGAGGGCTATATTATTTGCAATTCAGGAAATGCAAACGGGTGAAAGAAACAATTTTTTGGCAACTGCATCAAACGACTCAACTGCTTTAAAAATGACCGCTGATTATATACAAAGCTTAAGTGGCTCGCTTTATCATTACTACAAACCACCAAGTGGTTTTGAAATAAGCGAGGATTGGGATTCAAATGATATTGATGATCCATTTGCTCATGATACTTAATTTAGACATGGATATGTTGAAATGACCTTCACCCCTCGACCCTCCCAACAAAACATCCTCCGCTATACAGGCGGACGGCTTGGTATTGCCGCGGTGCCTGGCGCGGGCAAGACGCATATTCTCTCCGCGCTCGCGGCACAGATTATTCACAATAACCAATTGCAAGATGGGCAGGAAGTTCTCATCGTCACGCTCGTCAACTCGGCGGTGGATAATTTTGAAACGCGCATCAAAAAGTTTTTTGATAATCCTCTTCAAGCCATCTACAAATATCGCGTTCGCACATTGCACGGGCTGGCGCATGACATCGTCCGCGAGAAACCTGCGAGCGTGGGACTTGAAAATCAATTCAGCATCATTGATGAACGCGAGGCTGGTTTCATCCGCCGCGAGTCGGTCAATGCGTGGCTGGCGTCTCATTCATTGGATGATTATCTTGATCTCGCGCTGGAAGAATCCAAACGGGATTGGGTCAAACGTCAGCAACTACCCAACATGGTGGACGCGCTCGCGCTGGCATTTATCCGATCCGCGAAAGACCGCCTCTTGACTCCCGAAAGCCTGCGCGCCAAACTTGATGCATCACCTGCGCCGTTGCCTCTTGCCGAACTCGGCTACAGCATTTACGTGGACTATCAACGCGCGCTCGCTTATCGCGGCTCGGTGGATTTTGACGATTTGATTCGCTTGGCATTGACTCTGCTTGAAAATGACGAGGAATATCTGGAGCGATTACGTTTTCGCTATCCGTTCATTTTGGAAGATGAGGCGCAGGATTCGAGTCTGTCACAGCAGAGGATATTGTCGCTACTGTCTGGTGAGGCAAAGCCCCCCTCGTCCCTTCGGGACACTCTCCCCATTTTCTCGGAAAATGGGGGGAGATGGAGGGGGGCGGGCAATTGGGTTCGCGTTGGAGATCCGAACCAAGCCATCTTTGAAACGTTTACCACCGCAGACCCTGAACTGCTTCGCCGCTTCATTGCAGAAAACAAAAGCGAGCCGATGCCTGAGTCGGGACGGTCGCAGCCATCCATCCTTGCTGTTGCAAATTATTTGATTGATTGGACAATGAACGCGCATCCCATCTCAGAAGTGCGGACGGCGTTGTCGCTGCCGCATATCGTGCCTGTGCCGGAAGATGACCCGCAACAAAATCCGCTTGATAACCCTGAAGCGATAAAGTTCATTAACAGGAAGTTCACGCCCGAAGAAGAATTGGAAGCGGTGGCAAAGTCGGTCAAAAGTTATTTGGATACTTTTGCTGAAACGCCCATTGAAGAACAGCCGACCATTGCAGTACTTGTCCCAAGAAACCAGCGCGGCATTGAAGTCAATGATGCATTGCGGAAACGCGGCATCGAGACAATTGAGTTAATCTCATCCACAGCCACCACGCGCGCGGCGGCGGGAGCGTTGAATTATTTATTATCGTATCTGGCAGACCCACAGTCCGCGCGAAAGTTATCGAAGGCATATGAAGTTTGGAGAAGGGATTGGAGAGAGGACATGTCATTGCGAGCGCAAGTTGCGAAGCAATCTCCAGACAATGAAGGTAATGCGGAGATTGCTTCGTCGCAAAAAACGCTCCTCGCAACGACATCCAGTTTATTGCGGCGGCTGGTTGATGTGGAAAATTTCGTAGCGCCGCGAAAAGATAATGATTGGCTGTCAGCTTTGGGTGAGTCTGAATCGGAGCTTGTCATCGAAGAATTAAAAGAATTCCGAGTCAATGTCCAGAGATGGTTGAACGCGGTCATGCTTCCGATTGATCAGTTGGTGCTGACGCTGGCGCAGGATGTTTTCACGGACGCGGTGGATTTGGCGCTGGCGCATAAACTGGCGCTGGTATTGAGGCAAGCCGCGAACGATCACGCGGATTGGCGCCTGCCTGAGTTGACGTCGGAGCTGGCGGTGATCGCCAAGAACGAGCGGCGCTTCATCGGTTTCTCGTCGGACGATTCGGGCTTTGACCCGGAACGGCACCGCGGCAAAGTGGTGGTGACGACGATGCACAAGGCGAAGGGGCTGGAATGGGACTGCGTGTATATGATGTCGGTCAATAATTATGATTTCCCGTCGAACATGCCGGGCGATACTTTCATCTCGGAAAAATGGTTCGTGCGCGGAAAATTAAATTTGGAAGCAGAATCACTGGCACAATTAACAGCATTGGAATCGAATAGTGAATATGACTGGTACGAGGAAGGCGCGGCGACAATGCAGTCGCGGCTGGGATACGTGAAGGAACGCCTGCGTTTGTTGTACGTGGGCATCACGCGCGCGAAGAAGGATTTGATCGTGACGTGGAATTCAGGTCGGCAGGGTGATGCGACGCCGAGTCTGGCGATGAGTGAGTTGATGGGGTGGAAGGAAAAGGATGAAGGATGAATTATGAAGGATAAAAAAACGGCTTTAGGGGCAATTCTATGTTTTGTAGGAAATTTTACTATTGACTTACTTTTTGTTCTTTGGTATATTCTGGGCAGGATTTCATAAGGAGTATCAAATGCAAACTATTGCCACATCCAAAGGACAAGTGGTCATTCCGTCAAAAATTAGACGGCAACTGGGGATCAAAGAAGGGACATACCTGCAAATTGACGTGGACGAGCGCAAGCGTCTCATCCTCACACCCGTCACGCGTGAATATGTACATTCCCTGCGCGGAAAATATAAAGGCAAAGGTTTGATGAAAGCATTGATGGCTGATAAGAAGCGGGAAAAGGAGTATTAAATGGCACGCAAAGCCAAAGCCTTCGTTATGGATACCTGGGCAATTATTGCCTACCTTGAGGACGAACCATCTGCGCAACAGATTGCCGACCTGATAGCCAGCGCGCACGAGGAGGAAATTCCCATCTATATGACAGTCGTCAACGTCGGCGAGGTCTGGTACAACATTGCGCGTGAAATTTCCGAAGAGGATGCAAACAGCAGCGTCAAGGAATTACACGACCTGCGCATTCAATTCGTAGATGTGGATTGGGAACTAACTCTTGAAGCCGCTCGATTCAAGTCTCAAAACAAAATGTCTTACGCAGATTGTTACGCGGCGGCTTTGGCAAAAGTAAAGAAGGCGGATTTGGTGACGGGGGATAAAGAATTTAAGGCTCTGGAAAAGGAAATTAGGATAGAGTGGGTATAGCATGAAGAATGATTTGATTGTGACGTGGAATTCAGGTCGTCAGGGTGATGCCACGCCGAGTTGGGCGATGTCCGAGTTGATGGGACGGTGGGAGAACATTCGGGATTCAAGATTATAAATAGGCATATAATATAGGCAGTGTTTCTAACATATAGTGAAAGGGAGCTTGTATGGAAAGAATTTTTATAAGTCACGGACACAATGAAACTGTTAGGATGAAATTAAAGCAGTTTCTCCAAGAGCGTCTCAATTTGGAACCTATTGTGCTTCAAGACGAACCAGATTTGGGAATGACAATAGTTGAAAAACTCGAGCATTATGGGAGTGATTGTTCTTTTGCCTTAATCATATTAACATCTGATGATATAACGGTAGAAGGCGGCAAAAGAGCGAGACAAAATGTAATTCATGAATTGGGATTCTTTCATGGAAAACTTGGTAGAGAACGAGTCTTGCTGTTGAAACAGCAAGATGTCGAATTGTTTACAAATATATCTGGGGTGATCTATAAAGAATTCAATGGGAACGACATTGAGAAAATATTTGACGATATTCGGGCGGCAATTGAGCGAGGGGCAGTCTCGCCCATCCCATCTCTTCCAACTACAACACATGTTTTTACTCAACAGCAAGAAATTAATAGAGAGTTACTGAACTATATCGAGAAAGAGAAAAATAATGTAAGAAAAGCCACCTTAGTCCAATATAGCGGGCAAAAGGTGAAAGAAGTCTTAGAAAGTCTTTTGTTGCAAGGAGTGGATGTAATCTTGTTTTTACAAAGCAAGGCGACTGCGAATAAATCGAGCAAAGTCCAAGTAAATAGAATAAATTTGTTTTCCGATCTGGTGAAGACTGAACTGGATTCGATAAAAGCAAAAAAAGGTTCAGCCAAGCTTAAGGTATATGAATATGATCCTCCTGCTTCTCTTCGAGCCATCAAAATTGATGATAAAGTACTTGCTATTGGATGGTACATCTACGAATATGTGGACAAGGGGAATTTGCAAGATAAGCAAACCTACCCCGATGACGACATAAAACTTTATGGACATAGTATTCCTGGGAAATTGTTATTTGCTGGAAGCCAAGAATACGAAATAATGAACAAACTTTTTCAAGAATTGATTTCAAATTTTAATAAACACATCAAATCCAACAATATTCAACCGATTTTCAAAATTTAGAATCCCATGAAAAAGGAAGTTTTATTTGGTGGAATTGAGGCGGGAGGAACAAAATTTATTTGCGCGGTTGGAAACGCAACTGGTCAAATACTTGAACAAACACGATTTCCAACAAAGACGCCCGATAAGACACTTGAAAATGTTATCTCGTTTTTCAAACCATTTCTTCTATCAAATAACCTGAAGTCCATTGGCTTAGGCTCTTTCGGACCTGTTGATTTAGATATCAAATCACCCACATTTGGTTATATTACTTCTACGCCAAAGCCTACATGGCAAAATACGAACATTGTGGGAATTCTTCAATCTGGACTCGGCGTAAAAATCATTTTTGACACGGATGTTAATGCGGCTGCATTTGGAGAATTCACATGGGGCGGTAGCAAGAATTCAGATCCTTCTTTGTATCTTACAATTGGAACAGGCATAGGTGGTGGTTACGTAATAGGTGGCAAGACTTTAAAAGGTTTAACCCATCCTGAAATGGGACATATACGAATTCTTCACAATTGGAATGAAGATCCTTTTTCAGGAATATGTCCCTATCATGGCGACTGCTTTGAAGGTTTAGCGTCAGGACCAGCTATACTTAAACGAACTGGTAAATCTGCTGAGACAATTGACGACAACGATCAAATATGGAAATTGGAAGCCAAATATATAGGCGAGGCCATTGCTAATCTTATTCTTACTCTCTCACCGAAGAAAATTATTCTTGGAGGAGGAGTCATGCACAAGAGATTTCTCTTTATCGGCATTAGACAAAAGATTCAGGAAAGCTTGAATCAATATGTGCAACACAAAGATATCATTGAGAACATTGACGAATATATTATTCCTCCGACATTGGGGAATAATTCAGGAATTCTTGGCGCAATTGCACTTGCTAAAGCAGATGGATGTATGAAAGGTGCTTTAGGGTGATGGGCGAGCGCGGTTAGACCTAACCCCCAGCCCCTTCCCAAGTGGGAAGGGGAGTCTGTCGCTAAATGAAAAACGGTCTCGGACATATGTCAACGAGACCGTTTTGCTTATTAATACGATTGCCTTGACAAGTCCGGATGGCGCGGAAGAATGAAACAGAATAGAATTGGGGAATTCCAAATTCCAAGGAGCAAAACATGAAAGATGGCAAATGTTCGCGTTGTGGTTCGAGCGAGGTCTACGTCAGCGATACTCCTTTTAGTGATACGTTCGCCGTCAAAACCCTGGCCGGAAGTGACCTATTCGAAGTCATTTGTTATCTCTGCCTGAACTGCCGGGCCATGGAGTTTCAAGCCAACGCTCAGTCGGTTGTGATGTTTGGAAAGCCCAAGCTATTAGGGAACGAAGTGCCCAAGAGTTCCAACTGGAAAAAGGTTTCTGGATAACAGGCAGGGGTCAGTCAAATCTGGCTTCAAATAAAAACGGTCTCGGACCGGTCTTAATTCGACCGTGTCAACGAGACCGTTTTTTGGCGTGACTCATTTTGCTTTGGAAATATGCTCCAGCGAAACCATCTCCTTCGTTTTCTCCACATAATACAAGGTATATGGTTTTCCCTCCACCACGATGCCGGTCAGATCGCGGTCGGTTTCCGCGGCGCGATCCCCCACCTGCAATTCGTAGTAGGCGACGCTGTCCGGCGTTTCGTGCTTGACCAGCTTGAGAGGTCCGCACTCAGCCTTGACGCGATAATTCGTCTTCGGGCGCGAGGATTTGATGATGCCATACCCGATCCCGCCCCAGATGAACGGCCAGACGATGCCAAAGACCACTCCAAAGATGAGACGGTCGAAAAATCCCGGCGCGTCCAAAACCGCGCTCACGCCGCCATACAACCCGATTCCGGCAATGAGAAACAGAACCAGACCAACTCCCCAGCCAAAGAGACCGCTGGACTTGTTTTTTGCGGACACGCGCTTTTGCTGTCTCGCCGAAAGGCATCCTTTTCGGTTGGCTTCCAGGTCGGCTTCATCGAAATTGAAATACTCTTGTAGTTTTTTCTCGTTCATTGGATTCCTCTTTGGCAGATTGATGTTTCTATTTTACAGAGAGTCGACGAATTGCCAATGGTACCTTGGTGTGCTAGCGGATAATAAACGCTGTCGGATGGAATGTCAACGCGGGGCTAACCCACAGGGCGCTTCGCGAAGCCACTTGCTCAGTGCATGGAAGCAATTTCGACACCTTCGGTCAATCCACCGCCTGCGAGCTGGCGATTTATCCGACTTCCACGAACTGAGGCAGGAATTTATTCCGCCGATTTAAAGATGAAAAACGGTCTCAGACCGGTCTTAATTCGACCGTGTCAACGAGACCGTTTTGTGTTTTATTCTTCGTACACTTTCAGAAAATCGTCTCTCGAAATCCCTGCTTGTGAGAGGATCGTCCGCAATGTTGAACTTTTCAGCGTGCGGTGATTTGGCATTGTCAACGGTGTACGTGTGCCGTCCGCGTTTTCGCGGGACATCGCGATATGATTCCCTTCGCGCACCAGGCGAAATCCCAGTTTCTCAAAGGCTTTGATAACTTTTGCTTTTGGCGCGTCAACGGGAAATTTGGGCATTAAACAGCAATCCCCGCTTCGGCTATGAAGGCTTCCAGAACTGGAATTTCAGTGTCAAACACTTCCGAGCCAAAGGTTTCTATGTGAAATGCGATTGCAGATTTTACGTCTGCAAGCGCAGACTCGTATGTGTCACCTTCGCCGACGACAATACCTTTCAAGCCAAGCGGATAAGCCACGTAACCGTCGGAATGTTTTTCAACAATAATTTTGAATTGTTTTGTCATTTCATACAACCTTTCAAGTCTTTGCGAATATTATACCTTCATCTATGCGGAGATGAAAAACGGTCTCGGACGTAGCGTCAACGAGACCGTTTTTGTTGTGGATAAATCATCCAGGTCTTTATGTTCTCTTTCGAATCATTATCTATCTTCCACCAGGAAATTGACTTTCACCGAACCGGCGACCCGGTCATAATCTCCGTTGATTGATCTTTTGAGGAGCTTGGCTGTATTTTCGATTACTTTGGGCGTTTTCTCTTGCGAAGAGATCTCGTACTTTGGTAATGTGCCGGGCGAAAAGGTCACCTGTAGTGACAATTGAAACATTCCGCTCTCCAGATTAAGCCCCTCTTCCAGCCGAGCGACAATCTTTTCCAGATACTTGAGAATCAAGATCACTGCCGCATCGTTTGCGGGGAGCGACATCTCGATTCCGTCATAGGTCACTTTCTTTTTCATAAAGATAACCCAAGGGTATCCGTTTTGATTTCAAATGACATTGTGTTTTCATGGCAGATTCCTGGGTAGCAATAGAGACGTTTACTAGTTGGAATTGATAAATGAAAAACGGTCTCGGGCCGGTCTTAATTCGACCAAGTCAACGAGACCGTTTTTTGTTTTATGTGTTTTATCCTGCCGCGGCTTCCACCGTTTTCCGCATTCGTATCGTCACGAAAAATGTCATGAAGATCGAGAACAGGTAGAATGCTCCGAAGATCGTCTGAAAACCTTTCGTCATGATGTAAGCGAGTGGCGTGAAAATGACAAAGAGCGCGGCTTCCAGAATCAGCCAGACGCGGTGAGTTTTCATGAAATCGCTGTCTGTGTTGAATTTATGCGCCCATGTTCCCAGCATCCACAAGTATAGACCGAAGAACAGGAACTCCGCGGGATCCATGAATTTCATGAACCATGCTGGCGGCATGGTGTTTGCCCACAGGTTGATCCAGATCGGCAGTGGCCAGAATAACGCCACACCATTGAACCAAAGGACTAAGTCCAGCAGGCTGTGGAGCAACATTCCCAAGCCCAACCCAAGTCCCAGATTCATCCAGCGCGTTTCTTTCTTCCATTGACTGATCAGGTAAAATACCGCCGCCACCGCGGCCATAAAGAACACGCCATGAGTCAGCGTGCGATGGATGCCCTCCGTTGGCATCTTTGCCAGAGTAGCAACCGCGACACCCAAGTTATCCATATCGGGGACAAAACTTCCGAGTAGGATTCCGAGCGCCAGCCATTCTTTTTTCCCAGCCATCTTTCGGACAGCCATTCCTACCAATCCGTGCATGCCTGCTTGTGCCATAGCGACCTCCTTTGGTCAAAAAATAAAACACTCTCTCTGAAAAAATGATACGCTTTAAAATCGGCATTTCCGCCAATAGAAAAAACGGTCTCAGATGGGATATCAATCGACGAGACCGTTTTGGTTTTGTTATGAACAGGAGTCGTATTTGCGCACTGAAGCATGGGTGTTGGGAGTCTGCATGGCACAAGGGCGCTTTGGTTGAGCTTAACTTTCTTCTTCAATTGTTTAAGCAACCATATCCCAACAGAAGGCTATAACAAATACCGCCCACGAATGTGGGCGGTATTTTTGAGATCACACCTGTTTTTGATATCCCCCGGTGTTGGACGTTTGAGGCATTAGAAATAGCAAAAAAGCATAACACATACTGAACACGACGGTGACGACAAGCAATATCCATCCATTCGTGCGGATCACGCCACTGTAAGTCGTGCCGATCAGGCTCAAGACAAATCCGCCCACCGATCCGGCGAACATTGCCATCCCCAGGCTTTTCTGCGTCTTTTGGTCAAACACATCCTTGAGGAACCAAATGAGAATTCCGGACATCACCATTGCGCCGCCAAAGAAGCGCGCCACCAGCGTTGTAGAAACATATACCTCGACTCCAAACTGGGAGAGGGCGGTCTGGGGCATGATCAAAAATAAAGCTCCAACCAGAACAACGATGATCGCGTTTAAGATAAACAAAATGCGGTAACTCATTTTTAATCTCCTTTTCTCTTTTCAAATTGGAATACCTAAACTAAATATACATTACGTTCTTTCATAAGCGAAATTAAATCACCCCCCAAACCTTACAATTACTTTGCATTGTGCCTGTTTTTTTATCCCACATTTGTACTATTTGATTTCCTTACTTTTCCATTTTGCTGACACATCGCGCGCACATTAAGGCAGACTTGGAATTTTATCCAAGTCCCATAGTTTCAAGTTGTCAAAGTTTACAGCGACAGCGTGCCTGGTATTTCTCAGCAGGCGAAAAGACGCGACCCATACGTGTGGTTGAAAAGTCGAGATAGCTCTGCAATTGTCCGAATATGTGAGAGGGTCATTATTAAAATATACAGCACACTGGCTATCCCGCATAATGATCGTCACGGGTATGTACTCTGGAGGAAAATGCTCGTATATGCCAGCCACGGATTGCCGATTGTTTTGGAAGCCCCATTGAAATTTCCAATTTCTATTATTTGATAGATCGATGGCAATGCTTTGATCTGGGGATTGATCAAACTGAAACCGTACCATGTCATCTGGCTGATCGTGATCAAACCTAAGGTCCAAAGTCAAAACAAAGTTCCTGCGGTTCATGTTTGGATTATAGAGAATCGAATCCCTTGTTCTCTCAGGCAATTTCAGAAACAACATCCCGTCATGTATTTCTGCATAAAGGGGCCGGGCAGCCCCGGACATAACATTAAACCAACCTTTTCGATTCAGTGAGAAGTTGTCCTGAAAATCAGGACTTCGATTTGCTATTACTGCAATAATAGGATCTGCGAAATCAGTAACCCATAATGGAATTGGCTCGGCTTTCAGATTAGCCGGAAAAGGAGTCGGCGTCGCTATCCGTGTCGGCGGAGGGGGCTCGGTCCGCGTTTCAGTCGGCATGGCGGAAGGGATTGGCTGTGGAAAATTACCCGCGATACAAGCCAGGGTAAATAGCATGGTGGCAATAAAAGGTAATAAAATTTTGTTCGGTCTCATTTTTCTATTGTCAGTGTAACATTTATTTTAGCATTTGGCTTACTATTCTGTCAGCAATTCTCAATATGGTTTTATTCATCCGCAGATTTCGCGGATTACGCAGAAAAAGCATTAAAAATCTGCTAAACCTGCGCCATCTGCGGATAAGGGTTTTTCATAATGAGAATTGCTGATTCAAAGGTGCATCATCGTCTATCTCATGCTACAATAGCTGTATTGGAAAGTTGCCTGCCTACCATCTTTCTAAGTGAGAAAGTCTTCGGGATCGTCTCTCGTTGACTTGTAGTTTTAGTCAATCCTTTTTGAGCAACCTTCCATCTTCTCGTTTACCTGTTTTATTCCGGCTTGTCCGGGTTATAAGATTTCGGTATACCATATATTATGGATGGAGGTCTAAACATGAAACTTATCAAACACGTTCTTAAACTAAAAGGAAGCAGTGAAATCTGGCATATTAAACCTGAGTCGCCTGTATATGACGCCCTCCAAATGATGGCTGATAAAAATGTTGGGGCATTAATTGTGATGCAAAGCGAGAAGGTTGTCGGCGTGATTTCAGAACGTGACTATGCCCGCAAAATCATTTTGCTGGGCAAGTCATCCAAAGAAACGCTTGTTAGAGAGATTATGACCTCGCCGGTTATTTATACAACTCCCAATGAAACAATTGAACGCTGTATGGCATTGATGACCACCAAGCATATCCGGCATCTGCTGGTAATTGACGGTGAAAAACTAGTCGGGATAATTTCAATGGGCGATTTGGTCAAGACCATCATCGGCAGTCAAAAGGAACTCATCCGGCAACTGGAAAACTACATCCAGGAAAACATCAGCCTTACATAACCGTTAAGTCAGTTTGAAAATTAAAATATGCCTAATTTGACAATGCAATATTGTGACATTGCCAAATACATTTGTTAATCAAGTCAATACTGATCGCTTCACATTCACGAATGGCGATAAAAAAGCATAATCCCCTACCCAATTTATTGAAAACAAAAAAGTCCTGTATCAGCTGGACTTTTTTGTTTTCATTTTTTTTAATTCTCAAAAAACCTATTTATCGTTCTCATGCTTCCAATCAACTAATTCACCTGCCGGTCATTTTTCATGTCATCCATCATATTCATCTGCCTATTGTCCTCTAAATTGAGGATAAAAATCACTTGAAATAATTGTGAAAAAGGTCACAATTTAGATAGTAATTATCCTTGCCTAGGAGGTTCCGAGGTGTCTTTTTGTTTACAAGATTCACATGAAAAAAAAGGAGACGCTCGGATGAGTTATCTTGAAATAACGCCGAGTCGCGCAAATGCGCGTGTCGGCGTTTATGTTTGTCATTGCGGTACAAATATTGCCGCGACGGTGGATATAAAAGCGGTGGCTGAATATGCCGCTACACTTGGCAACGTCGCGATCGTCCGAGATTACGCCTACATGTGCTCGGATCCAGGACAAGCTTTGATCAAAGACGATATCAGGCGCGAAGGCTTGGAGCGGGTGGTAGTAGCATCCTGCTCACCTTTGATGCACGAAGCCACATTCCGGCGAGCCTGCGCCGAAGCAGGATTGAACCCTTTCCTGTTCCAGATGACTAACATCCGTGAGCATTGTTCATGGGTCACCGATGACCGTGCAGCCGCCACGGAGAAGGCAAAGTCATTGGTGGCGGCGGCTGTGCATCGAGTGATGTATCACGATCCGCTGGAGATGCGCTCGGTGACGCTCAAGCAATCAGCGCTGGTAGTAGGTGGCGGAATCGCAGGCATTGAAGCAGCCCTGCGTCTGGCAGATGCAGGCAAACATGTCTACCTGGTGGAACGCCAGCCGTCCATCGGCGGACACATGTCCCAACTCTATAAAACTTTCCCAACACTTGACTGCGCGGCTTGAATACTTACTCCCAAGATGGTGTCCGTGGGACGCCACCCAAACATCACACTTCTGAGTTACAGCGAGGTCGAATCGGTTTCTGGATACGTGGGTAATTTCACAGTAACTGTGCGGCGCAAGCCGCGTTATATCAACGAAAAATTATGCACCGGCTGTGGGACGTGCATCGAAAAATGCCCGTGGAAAAAGATTCCCTCCGAATTTGATTTCGGACTGGGGAACCGACCGGCAGTGTACTTCCCCTTTGCTCAAGCAGTGCCGCGCGTACCGGTGATTGACAAAGATAACTGCGCTTATTTCAAGTCTGGTAAATGCCGTGCATGCGAAAAGTTCTGCCCACGCCAGGCAGTGGACTTCCGCCAGCAGGAAGAACGAGTTGAGTTCGATGTTGGAACAATCGTATTAGCAACCGGTTTCAAAACCTTTGACCCAAAACAATCGCCGCAATATGGCTACAGCGCGCTGGATAATGTGCTGACCAGCATGGAACTGGAACGCCTAATCAACACCGGCGGACCGACTACCGGTGTCGTCCGTCTCAAGAATGGCAGCAAACCAAAGCGGGTCGCCATCCTGCATTGTGTGGGTAGTCGCGGCGATCAGCATGAATATTGTTCACGAGTCTGCTGTATGTACTCGCTCAAACTGGCTGACCTGGTGCATGAATATGTAGATGCGAAAGTAGTTGAGTTTTACCGGGATATGCGCGCCTTTGGTAAAGGCTATGAGGCATTCTATGAGCGGGTCGAGGAACACGGTGTGGACTTCGTTCGTTTCGATAAAGATATCCGGGTTGAACAGCGCGATGGACAGCTGGCTGTGCTGGCAACCGACGTTTACAGTGGCAAGCCGAAAGAGACATTGGTAGATATGGTCATCTTGAGTACCGGCATGGAAGCTCAGCGCGACCAACACGAGGTTGGAATGTTATTCGGTGTCAGTTGCGGCGCGGATGGATTCTTCATCGAGCGGCATCCCAAGTTGGCTCCGGTGGAAACATCCACAGATGGAGTCTTCATCGCGGGAGCTTGCCAGGGACCGAAAGACATTCCCGACAGCGTGGCGCAGGGAGGAGCTGCAGCCGCCGCAGCGCTTTCTTTAATGGATGCAGGCTCGGTGTCGCTTGAACCATTTACCAGTTTTATCGTCGCTGAAAAGTGTGGAAGTTGTCATACGTGCGAAGGTCTGTGTCCTTACCATGCCATCGAAATGGTGGATTTCAATGGGCGGTTGGTGGCACACGTCAATGAAGTTGTTTGTAAAGGTTGTGGCGCTTGCGCGGCGGCATGCCCAGCCGGCGCAGCCACCCAGTATGGATTTACGGATGCGCAAGTAATGGCTGAAATCGAGGGAGCTTTATTGGAGGCGCTTCTATGAATCGTTCCAAGGTTAGAACGGGCGTCTATGTCTGTCACTGCGGCACGAACATTGCCGGAACGGTGGATGTCGCCGATGTAACTCGTTTCGCCCGCGAATTGGATGGTGTGGTTGTGGCGCGTGATTACACTTACATGTGCTCCGACCCCGGTCAGGATTTAATCAAACAGGATATCAAGGAACATGACCTGAACCGGGTGGTGGTAGCTTCCTGTTCGCCGCTGATGCACGAACCAACTTTTCGGCGGACTTGCACCGAAGCGGGACTCAACCCGTTCTTCTGCCAGATGGCAAACATCCGTGAGCATTGTTCGTGGGTAATCAGCGACCGACATGAAGCGACAATCAAGGCGCGCAGTATGGTGCGCGCCGCGGTGGGACGCGTACGCTATCACCAGCCACTGGATATGCGCTCCGTTGAAATGACGCAAGCGGCGCTGGTGGTCGGCGGTGGGATTGCAGGCATTGAAGCATCCCTACGCCTGGCAGACGCGGGCAAGCAGGTCTATCTGGTGGAACGCGAGACTTCCATCGGCGGTCACATGGCACAACTCTATAAGACATTCCCAACGCTCGACTGTTCTGCCTGAATACTCACACCCAAAACGGTGTCCGTTGGACGCCACCCCAACATAAAACTGCTGAGTTACAGCGAAGTCGAGTCGGTTTCGGGCTATGTAGGCAACTATAATGTGCGCGTGCACCGCAAGGCGCGCTATGTGGATGAAGAGACCTGCGCCGGATGCGGCAAATGCGCCGATGTTTGCCCGATAGAAGTGGTTAACAAATTCGATGTCGGTTTGAGCATACGTAAAGCCGCCTACCGCAATTCGGCACAATCGGTGCCGGGCGCGTATGCCATTGAAAAACGCGGTGTGGCTCCCTGTCGTGTGGCTTGTCCTACCGACCAGCGCGCGCAGGGTTACATCGCCCTGCTCCACCAAAAACGTTACGCGGATGCTTATTGGGCTATTCGACGAGAACATCCTTTCCCTTCAGTTTGCGGACGAGTGTGCAACCATCCTTGTGAGGAAGCCTGCACGCGCAATCAGGTGGACAAGCCAGTCAGCATCATGGCGCTCAAACGCTTTGTAGCCGACTGGGCGTATGCCCACCGCGATGAATTACCTCACATGCGCGATAAATCCCTGGTTGGTACACCATTCCAACATCACCATCCACCCACTGGAAAAAAGGTTGCCATCATCGGCGCCGGACCAGCCGGACTAACCGCAGGTCTCGACCTTGTACGTTTAGGTCACAAAGCTACCGTATTTGACAGCCTGCCCGTTGCAGGCGGCATGATGCGAGTTGGCATTCCTCCGCATCGCCTGCCTTATGAACGACTCGACTGGGAAGTGCAACAGATCCTGGATGAGGGCGTGGAACTGCATTTAAATACTCGCGTAAATGATATACCCGGTCTGTTCGACAAAGGCTACGACTCAGTTATCATCGCGACAGGCGCACATAGCGCGCAAAAACTGGACATTTCTGGTTCAGATCACCCCGATAATTGGCTCAGCCTCGATCTGCTGAAACGCGCCTGCCTGGGCGAAGACTTGAAGTTACACGGACGCGAGATCGTTATCCTCGGCGCGGGCGATGTGGCGCTGGATGCGGCACGCACAGCCAGGCGCTTGGGGCAACCCAAAGTCAAGATCGTCTGTCGCGGTATGCGCGCATCCTTCAACGAATTGACAGAATCGGGTGCTGAAGGCGTGGAGATCATCAAAAACCGCGTCTTCAAGGAAGTGGTTATAAAGTCCGGAAAGATCATCGGCGTGATGTGCTTGGAAGCGGAAGTCGGCGGGATTGTGAATGGCAAGCGCCAGGTGCGCGAAATTCCCGGCAGTGAACACGTTATTCCATGTGATATGGTCATCTGGGCGCTCGGACAGCGACCAGACTTTACATTCCTGCCCGAAGATGGCAGTATCGCCATTCGCTACCCGATTGGATTATGGGCGAACGACGAGATGATGACTACCCGTCCGGGCGTCTTCACCGCTGGCGACCTGCGGCGCGGTACCACCTTCTTCGTGGTAGATGCCATCGCCGAAGGTCATCACGTTGCCCGTTGTGTGGATCGATTCTTAAAAGGCGCTGAAGGAGTCCAGGAAACAAAACTGCCTCCCACGGCTGAGCTAACTCCAGCCGAAATCGAAGCGAAATTTTCCAGCGGTGAAACCAAGCGCACGGAACGCGTCCGCATTTCCACCATTCCGGTCGCTGAACGTGAAAACAACTTCAAAGAAGTGGACATGACTTTAACAGAGGAGCAAGCTCTGGCAGAAGCCGAACGCTGTCTGCATTGCGGTATTTGTTCCGAGTGTCTGGAGTGTGAATCGGCTTGCGAACGTGGAGCCATTAACCACGATATGCCGGATAAAACGCTTGACCTGAAAGTTGGCGCGATCGTTCTTGCAACCGGCTTCAATGATTTCGATCCAGCGCGCGTCCCTGAACTAAACTACGGAAAACTGGATAATATCTTTTCAGCCATTGAATTCGAGCGCCTGATTAATGCCAGCGGTCCGACACAGGGTAAAGTAACGCTGAAAAATGGCGAGCCGCCTAAATCGGTGGCAATCGTCCACTGTGTGGGCAGCCGCGATCACGACTATAACGAATACTGCTCGCGAGCATGCTGTATGTACTCGCTCAAGCTCTCACAACTGGTACATGAATATGTCGGCGCGGAAGTACATGAGATTTATCGCGATATGCGTTCGTTCGGCAAAGGCTACGAAGAATTCTATAACCGCACCGTTCGCATGGGCGTGAATTTCTACCACGGACGTGTAAAGAGCATCGAGCAAAGAGGCAAGAAACTACGCGTCAAATGGAGCGAAGCTTTTCACGGACAACCCAGCCATGTAGATGTGGACATGGTAGTGCTGGCAACCGGTTTTGAACCGCAGGCTGATGCAAGCAAGATGGCTTCCATATTCGGAGTCAGTCGCAGTAAGGATGGCTTCTTCCTGGAGCGACATCCCAAACTCGCGCCGGTTGAGACAGTTAGTCAGGGCATCTATCTGGCAGGAGCTTGCCAATCGCCCAAAGACATTCCAGATAGCGTCGCCCAAGCTGGAGCTGCCGCCGGCGCGGCGCTATCTTTGCTTGACCAGGGCATAATCGCCCTTGATCCAATCATCGCCGAGAATAACAACTTGCATTGCGCCGGATGCGGTCAGTGTGTGGCGGCATGTCCTTATGGAGCCATTGAACTGGAAAACGGCGTCGCGAAAATCAAAGCTTTCCTGTGCAAAGGCTGCGGTACTTGCGCGGCGACTTGCCCCGATAAAGCCATGTCGCTAATCCACTTTAACGATCAGGAATTGGTGGCTGAAATCATCGGCGCGCTGGCTGATTCTCCGGCAGAGGTGGTCTGATGAATGAGCCAAAAATCGTCGCTTTTCTTTGCACTTGGTGCTCCTACACTGGCGCGGATACAGCCGGCATCGCCCGCTTGAAATCCCCCGCCAACTTACGCGCCATTCGTGTGCCATGCTCTGGACGCGTCTCGCCTGAGTTGATCATGCGCGCCTTCGATCAAGGCGCCGATGGCGTACTGGTATTAGGCTGTCACATCGGCGAATGTCACTACGACACCGGCAACCATCGCGCTGCCAAGCGCATCCCCACCCTGAGCGCCCTGATGGCATTCGCGGGTCTAGAGTCTGAACGTCTCCGTTTGGATTGGGTCTCTGCTTCAGAAGGAGAACGCTTCTCGCGCATCACAACAGAATTTGTAAACACGGTTCGTTCTCTCGGACCGATAAACTGGCGCGCGGACCCGAAGCGAGTCCTGGCTTTGAGTCACCAACTTGCCAAAGCCGAGTCAGTCCCGTATCCTGAAAACAATTGCGCCAGTAAAACTGACTCCATTCGCGCCAAAGCAAAGGAACTGCTCGCCAGCGGCGAAGTCGGTTGTGTGATCGGCTATGAAGTCGGTCCACGCGGACGCACGCGCCCAACCTTTATCTATCACGATGACGATGTAGAACGCCTGGTCTGGAATCCAGATTGCACACACAACCTGACCACTTATTTGCCAGATAAAGTCAGCATGTCTGGCGCTTTGATGGCTGCCCACCGCAAAGCTCCACCCAAACCGGTGGCGGTGGTGGTCAAATCATGCGACGCGCGAGCTATCAACGTGATGTTAGCCGAGAATCGTTTTCCGCGCGAGAAAGTGCACATAATTGGCGTGGTATGCGAAGGAGTACGCGCTAAAGACGGCAGTTTGCAAACTCGTTGTGTTAGTTGTACCGAGCGAGCGCCTGTCATATACGACACGCTTATCGGTGAAGCGCCCTCGTCAATCGTAAATCGTAAATCTGGAATTGAATTAGGAATCCAAACGCTTGAAGCCGCGCCCCCCGCCGAACGCATGGAATATTGGTTGAGCCAGTTTGACCGTTGTATCCGCTGTTACGCCTGTCGTCAGGCTTGCCCGATGTGCGAATGTCCCACCTGTTTATATGAACGCGATGATTCGCTTTGGATTGGACTTGGCATCGGCGTAAACCAGAAGCGCGCCTTCCACCTGGGACGCGCCTACCATCTGGCAGGTCGCTGTGTGGGCTGTGAGCAGTGCGAACAAGCATGCCCAATGAACATCCCCATCAGCTTGCTTAACCAATGCCTGGCACAGGAAGTCGAAAAATCTTTCAGCCACCGCGCAGGTATGCAAGCCATACCATCGCCGGTAGTGACTGTGTTGGCAGGCGAATACAAGGAGAGCTAGGATGATCGCGCCCAAGCTAATTAATCCGACCTGGCTCATTTCCCAGACAACGCTGGAAAACTGGCTGGACAGTCTGGCAAAGACGCGTTCCCTTATCGCGCCGCGTGACGTGGATGGCGTTTTGCTCTATCGCCCGGTGGAGAACAGCCGCCAAATCAAATGGGGATTTACCCGCCCGGCGCTTTCGGCAAAGGAATTTTTCTTCCCATCAACCGAACGCCTGTTGAAAATAGAAAAGACCGGTCAGCAAGTGACTCTGCTGGAGACTCTGCCTGAAAACCAAACCATTCTCTTCGGTGTGCGTCCCTGCGACATGCGCGGCTTGCAAACCCTTGACGCGCTTTTCATTGAACATGCTCCGACCGACCCTTATTATTCCCGCCGTCGTGAAAACGCCATCATCATCGGACTGGCTTGTAAAGAGATGGGATCAACTTGTTTTTGCACTTCGGTCGGCGGCGCGCCGGATAACTCGGACGGGATGGATGTAGCGCTTTATGAAACCGGAGACAGCTACCTCGTCCAGGCTATGACCGAAAAAGGCTTGACTCTAATTCCGCAAACTGAATGGTCGCTGACTGACGAAATCCCCGCGCCAGCAAAGCAGGACGCTCCGCTTTACGCGCTTCCTCAACAAGACTCATGGCCGGCTCATTTCAACGCCGATTACTGGGAACACTTATCCGAGCGTTGCCTGTCTTGCCGCGTCTGCGCGTACGTCTGCCCAACCTGCCGCTGTTTTGTCATCCGGGACGAGAGCCTGACCGTTCCCGGACAGTTCGAGCGCATCCGCTGTTGGGACTCGTGCACCAGTTTAAATTATCGCCGCGTGGCTGGCGGACATCGCCAGCGCGCCAACCAAAACGAGCGCCTGCGCAATCGTTTCTACTGCAAGTTCTATTATTATCCAGAACAATATGGTTTAGGTAAAAGTTCTGCCTGCACCGGCTGTGGTCGTTGTGTGGATTCCTGCCCGGTGAATATTGACATCACCGAAGCGCTTATCGAATTGGCGAGGCTGACATGAGCGACAATCCCATGAAACCCTATCTGGGACGATTGGTTGAAGTCAAAGATCTGGCGACCGAGATCAAACTCTTTCGCATTGAATTGCTTAATGGCGGAAGCGAAGCTTTTTGTAATTGCAAGCCGGGGCAATTTGCCTTTGTATCAGCTTTCGGGTTGGGCGAAGCGCCATTCGGTATCGCAAACTCATCCGAACACGGACCTTACCTGGATTTCGCCATCAACCGTCTCGGCACAGTGACAACTGCCCTGCATGAACTGGACAAAGGCGATATCGTCGGTGTGCGCGGTCCGTTGGGAAACTGCTTCCCGATGGACGAATTCAAAGGCAAAAATCTGGTCGTGTTGGGCGGCGGAATCGGCGGCGCGCCTCTGCGCCCGGTCATCCAGCATGTTCTCGATCATCGAGCAGACTACGGCAAACTGACCATTTTGTGGGCAGCGCGTAATCCATCTCTGCTGGTTTTTACCAATGAATATCAGGACTGGCGAAAATCACCGAACACCAGCCTGCACCTAACCGTGGATACTCCTGACCCAACATGGGATCACAGCGTAGGCTTAATTACCGACTTGTTGAAAAAAGTAAACCCTTCGCCGGAAAATTCCGTCAGTATCACTTGCGGACCACCGATCATGATTCACTACGTTGCCAGACTGCTAAGTGAAATGGGATTTGCTCCCCAGAACAATTATGTCACTCTCGAAGCGCGAATGCACTGCGGCTTGGGCAAATGCGGACGATGTAATTTAGGCGAGAAACTAGTTTGTGTGGATGGTCCAGTGTTCAACATGGAGGAAGTCGGTCACTTGCTGGAGACTTACTTGTAAAATAACCATGTAAAAAAGTCTAATGAACCGAGACTTTTTTCAATAAATTAAGCCCGCTCAGTTGTTGAATCGAGCGGGCTTAATCATTGAATCGAGCGGCTTAATCGTTGGATCAAGCGGCTTAATCATGGGGATCGAGCGGCTTAATCATAGGAATCAAGCGGCTTAATTCGGCAATTAAGCCGGCTCGATTCGGGGTTATCCGCCGCCAGCGCCTCGCCCAATCGGCTCGTAATGCCGGGTCACCTATGGATTGGCGTTGAGGATCAGAACTAATTGATCCGTTCGCAAACCCCTCCCGCAGCCTGTCCTGACGGTTCGTCTCGCTTCGCGGCTCACCGTGTCGAAGGGAACTAGCCCGCGGGAGGAATTTTGTTTTATTCGACGAGAATTGCCTAGAAATAGCGGTGGGGACTTGGTTCGTTGGTCATAGCAGAGATTCCTTTACAGTGGACATTTGCTTCGCAAAGTGACTGTCAACTGCTGTTTATTATTTACCGCCCAGCATGGTAAATGTAAAAGAATATGGGTATATATCTGGGATAGAAACGTTTGACTTGTAGGTCAAAAGGGTTTCTCCGACAATTTCACCTACAAGAATTTGGATGTTCTCTTGAACTGGGGAGGAAGAGTAAGGAATATAGATAAACCGCTTTGCGTCAATCCATCCCAAAAAGTATCCGGGGGCAAAAGCGGGTGATTTGTCAACAGTACCCAGCAAGGGTTGGTCTGGGTTTCCACCGTTAATGAAATGTATGCTGTCCGAACTCCAGTGCGCTGGCAAACAATACATATACGGCAGGTATAAATGTGAGCTTCCGTCTACAAGATTCCCTATATAGACTTGAGAATCATTTGTATGATAAACACCCCAATTCCCATTTGGGGAGACACTCATCACATCGTTGCAATCCATGGAAACCCATATTGGGGGCGGGTCAAATGGTATATGGGTCGCCACGTCATCATTAAACATATATTGCCAGACAGCATAGGCAGGATATCCGGAATAATGTGCTCCGTGATACTCAATTACATCAGGAAGAGCCGCGATCAACCCGCTTGAATCTGAAAGCCAGAAAACCCTGGGGTAAAGTTCAATGGGCGTGCTGCGCGTGTATTTCATGATGTTGCGCTGGATAACCTTGCCGTCTACGCTTAATATATCTATCTGTCCCTCGTGCGCAAACGACATCAATTTCCCATCGGGTGATATGCTAAAATTTTCATATTGACCAATTACCTCATGGCCTAAAGAGGGCGGCATGATTTCTTTAATTTCGCCTGTGTCCGTATCGGCAAGATAAAGCCCTACTGCGCAACCTAAAGAGAAATAATCTTTCGAGCATAGATAAGTATTAAAAAATATTTGATGCGTGTTTGGGACAAATACCAACTCACCTGTTTCTGTCCCTGTCCCAAGCGTAGTCAGCCAATCTCTTGTTATTAATTCCTGCTCGTGGCTTCCATCTGCATTTATTGAAAATATATCAGCATCGTCTTTCCTTTTGCCGTGATAAAAGACTATCTTTTTGCCGTCATCTGAGACAAAGAAAACAGGATAAAGGTCTTCTCCGCTCGACAATCGCTTCGGTGAATTATTTCCACCTTGGACATATAAATTTCCATCCATAATGTAAAACATGCGGAGGTTGTCCAATGGAAATATTTTAGGTGATGTGGTTACCGGAATCGGCACTGGCACAAAAGTGGCGGTTCGAGGAATTAGAGTAGGAAATGAACCTAGAGGGGAAAATGTTGGCAAAGCCATCGGCATTCCAACATCTGGCGTGAAAGTTGGTAAAGTGGTTGGTGTTTTGGCAACAGGTGTGAAAGTTGGTAATGCGGTGTAAGCTGGCGCGCTCGTCGCTGTCGGTGTGACAGTCTGCGCTGGGACGAGAGGTCCACAGGCAACCAATAGGAAGACAAAAACGATCCAGAAATATTGTCGCAACTTCGAATTTGATTTCATTGAAATCCTCCTTGAAACATCCCCAAATTAAATTTATCCAATTCCCACAACCACCGCTACCGCATGACTCATACTGTGACTTAAACTCACCGACCAATTCGTTATCCCAAGTTCATTCGCTTTCAACTCCGCCGCGCCGCGCAAAATAAGCGTCGGCGCGTTTTGTTCATCGCCAAGTATCTCGATCTCTTTCCAACTCACCTCGCCGATTCCACAACCCAAGGCTTTCGCGACAGCTTCCTTCGCGGCAAAACGACCTGCCAGCGATTCTGTCCGCTTGCCGCATTGTTCCAATTCAGCGGGCGTATAGATGCGATCAAGGTAATGTTTGCCGTGACGCGCGATCACTTCCGCCACGCGGTCAATTTCGATCAAGTCAACGCCGGTTCGTAAGATCACAATTACGGACCCGCCGTCACGATCACCAATCTATCGGGGTCAATATACTTGCGCGCCGCTTCAAGCACATGCTCACGCTTTACTGCGCGCACCAAATCCGCATAACCGCGATAGTAATCAAGTCCAAGCTGCTGCCGTTCGATATTTAATAACGCGCCCGCCACGCCGCCATTCGACTCAAGCGAAAGCGGCAGTCGCCCAATATAATTCGCCTGAGAGTCCGCCAGTTCTTGCGCGGTCACGCCATCTTTCACGAAGCGCTTCAACTCCTTAATGATCAGGTCAATGGCTTTGTCCACATTCTGCGGATTTACGCCCGCGCTCACCTCCCACGAACCGGGTCCAAATCCCGCGTTCAGGCTCGAAGAAGCATAATAAGCCAGCCCCGATTTTTCGCGCACCACATCGCCGATGCGCCCCATCATGCCGAACTGTCCCAGCGCCGAATTGCCCAACGAAGCCGCCATATACTCAGGGTCGTTACGACGCGGTCCGATCGTGCCGATCAAAATATCCGATTGCGATTTACCCGCGATCTTATGATGACGCTTGACAGTCTTAACCAATTCTTTATGCGGAGGTAAAGCCGGCGATTCTTTCTGACCTTCAACCTGCCAACCGCCCAACACGCGTTGGACGTAGTCCGCGGCTTTCTTCGGTTCAACCGCGCCCACGATAGCAATGACCAAGCCGCGAGGTCCGAAAAAAGAACGATGAAATTTAATCAGATCGCCGCGCGTGATCGCCTTGATCGTGTCTGGATATCCGTCGCCGGGTCTGCTGTAAGGATGTCCCTTAAACAGAATCTGGTCGAAAGTCATATCAGCCATGTCGGATGTATCCTGGGCGCGAATGGATAATCCGGTTAAGAGTTGCGTACGCAGTTTCTCAACTTCAGCTTTGGGAAAAGTCGGCTGACATAATGATTCAGATAAAAGGTTAAGTACCAACGGAAGATCTTCGACCAGCGCGCGCGCGCCGAAACTGGTGGTATGCGTACCGGAGTTAAAGCCCATGCTCGCGCCCACAGCTTCCAGTTCATTATATATTTGATCAAAACTGCGTTTGCGCGTACCGCGCGCAAGCGAGGATGCGACAAAGTCCGCGAGCCCAAGTTTGTCATCGGTCTCAGCCAACGCGCCAGCCCAAAGATAACCGCTGATGGAAACGGATGGACTATTAAAGTTGGAGCGCGCTAAAACGGTAATGCCGTTTGGTAACACTACGCGATATATGTCATCGGTCCCGGGCAGAGATTGCCGCGCCATAATTTCTTTTTTCATATTAAACCTCTGCGTCTTTCGGAATATAGGTACCGATCACGCGGTTCTGCGGTTGGAAATATTCACATGCAACACGCTGTACGTCTTTGGGTTTGACCATTGCCAGTTTATCCAGATAGGTAAGGAACCAATCATACGTTGCAAACATTTCGGCGTAGCCCATCCAAAAAGCCTGATTGGTAATATTCTCACTGCCATAAGCGAACAAAGCCCGCGCTTGCTTGATGGCGCGCGCCACTTCTTCTTTGGATACCAATTTATCCTGCACTTTTTTTATTTCCGCGTCGAGCGCGGCGAGAGCTTCTTCCGGCTTGCGTTTTGGATGAACTGTCAGCGTAAATGTGTAAAGGAACGGGTCAATCGTCGCGGCTGAACCGCCGGAGATTCCCACCACGTATTCTTTATCCACGAGCGCGCGGTAGAGTCGCGATGTCTTATTCGAGATACCGCCGCCAAACATGTTCAAGTTGGTCGGTCCAGCCAAAAGACTATCCAACACACTTAGAGCAAAGAAATCGCTATTCAAGGCGGACGGGAAACGATAAGAGACTTGAATATATGTTGTCTCGCCGGGTCCTTCCACCGATAAACGCACTTCGCCGCGCTGAGCCGGCTCAGGTCGTATCAAACGCGGCGGTTTCTTACCGGCAGGAATTGAACCAAATAAATCTTTGATACGCGCCAGCATGGACTTTGTATTGAAATCGCCAGCCACAGCCATGACCGCGTTATTCGGAACATAATATGCGCGGTAATGATTATAAAGATCGTCGCGCGTCATGGTTTCAAGATCAGCTTTATCGCCGATGACTTCGTGATGATAGGAATGTACGCGGAAGGATGCCTGTTGCATGGCTTCGCCGAGCATAAAGAGCGGCTCGCCTTCACTGCCTTCGCGTTCCGAAATAATGACGGTGCGTTCAGACGCCACTTCTTTTTTATCAAAATTGCTGTTAGCCATGCGGTCTGCTTCAAGGCGCAAAGCCAGGTCAATTTTATCGGCGGGCATGGTCTCGAAGTAGGTTGTCCAATCGAGGAAGGTAAACGCGTTCCACGTGCCGCCATCGCGCGAAATGGCTTTATCCAATACGGATGACGGGAACTGCGGCGTACCTTTGAACTGCATGTGTTCCGTCCAATGAGATATGCCGGTCTTACTCGTCACTTCATCGCGCGAGCCAACGCGGTACCACATCCACGAAGAGATAAGAGGCGCGGTATGGATCTCTTTTAGAAATACTGTCAGTCCATTTGAAAGTACGTTTTTTGTAAATTTTTGGTCGGTCATTTGTCTCCAATAAAATATCAGCGGGATAATTCCCGTTTTACAATGTCTTGGTTATACCCTATGGGCAAACCGGCGCGCCTGATAAATTCAATGCGGCTGGCGACACAAGACAATACAGCGGCTTGACTACTTCCTGCAAGCCTGCGAAAGGTTCGTGCAAATCTGTTTTAGCAAGCGGAATATTTACCGGCACGTCCACATGAATGGGGATGTCATCTTGCACTTGCAAAGAAAAATTCAAGCCGACGGTTAATTTTGTGCCTGCCGGCAGAGTGACATTGGCGGGCGCATCAATGTTAAGAGAGCTCGTGTTGATGCGTACACGCGCGCCGGAAATAACCGCATCCTGTATGAGCGTAATTTCGGTTGTCGTTTGTACCGGAACGTTTATACTAAGCGGAATCTGCGCTTCCACCGGGATATTGGTGACAATGCTGGCGCGGTCCATTTTTTCAAAATTGGTGTAGAGTCCGCTTAATAGGTCAACGGGTACTTTTGTCAGGTTATTGAGATTTATGTTCAATTGACGTATATTCGATACAACAAGAAGCAGGATGATGATTAAGACCACGTTGATGGCAAGGGACAATACGCTTGCAATCGTCCAAAAGGCGGGACCAAACTTAAGGTTCATTGAACGCGCCGCAGGCTTGGGCGGAGTCCGAGCCGAAGCCGGGGCAACGATGGAAGGTTTGTCGGATGGAGTTTCCAATTGAGCGGATTTGGCATGTCCCTTCAGCAAATGCGCAAGCGGCGAATCGCCCGCTTCAGGCGAGATCAAACTCTTGTTGGTTTTGTCGGTCATAAGGACTCCTTGCAATAACGATACCCTATCTTAACATAGAATGATTTGAAATTTCTCATAAAAATTTAACGCTCATTCAGTAACTTATACTGAAATGCCAACGACCACTTAATTAATGCCTTGTCTAGTATGGGGACTTTGGCTATAATATTTTATCTCAAGGAGGTAGTATGTCCGACCAATATTATGTGGCTGTAGTAGGCGCGGGACCGGCGGGCTTGTTTGCTGCTCGTGAATTGGCTCGCGCCGGCGCGAGGGTAATTCTTTTTAACCGCGACATCAAAGCGGGCGGCTTGGCTGAATACGGTATTTACCCGGATAAATTTTCCATGAAGGACGCCTTGCGATCTCAATTTCGCCAAGTGCTTGACACTCCCGATATTACTTATTATGGGAACATATCAATTGGCAACCAAGGCGATCTAACGCTTGACGATCTGCGCGCTTGCGGCTTTCAAGCGATATTGGTTACTGCCGGGGCGCAAGGCACCAAATGGCTTAGTATGCCCGGCGAACACTTGACCGGCGTCTATCATGCCAAAGGTCTGGTCGCTCACTATAATAGACAGCCGGATTTTAGCCAAATGCCTTTCCATTTTGGCAAGCGCGCGGCTGTGGTGGGAGCGGGAAATGTCATGCTGGATATTACCCGTTATCTGGTACACAAAGTTCAAGTGGATGAAGTTGTTGCGATTGTGCGCCGCGGTCCAGCCGAGATCAAGTTTGATAAAAAAGAAATGGAATATGTCATTAAGAATCTTGACTTGGAAGCGCTTGATAATGAGATCAAGCGCGTGGCTCCACAAATGATTGCCATTGGTCAAGACCCGGCGGTGGCAAAAGCCATGATCCTCGAAGCCCTGCCCAAAGCTCATCCGACAAACTCAAAGACTCGTTTCCGCTTTCAATTTCTTGTTTCACCGTCGCAGATCCAAAACGATGAAAATGATTATGTCTCTGGCTTGGAAGTTGAAGACAACAGCCTGTCGCTTACAGATGGTCAGGTTGTCGTACGCGGAACCGGTCACAAGCGCGTGCTGGATGTAGAGTCAGTTATTTTTGCCATCGGCGATACGGTGGACGATTCGATCGGATTGCCTGTCAAGCGGAATGAGTTCATCAAAAATCCAGCCCCGCGCTTTCCAATTGATGGCATTTGCTACGAAGTATTCGATCCAGATTCAAAAGCCGACATCAGCGACATATTTGTCGCCGGATGGTCGCGTCAAGCCAGCACCGGACTGGTGGGTTATGCCCGCAAGGATGGAGTCAACGGCGCAAAAGCGGTTTTGCAATATCTACAAACGCTTCCGCCGAAGAAAGCAAATACATCCCTGCTGGAAGCCCGATTAGATGAAATTGGCAAACCCATTGTCACACAGGAAGATATCAACCACTTATCGGCAATCGAACAATACGAAGGCGCCAAACGCGGCATAGAAGGCTTCAAGTTCAGCACCAACGAAGAAATGCTCGATGCGATCATGACAGTCGGTTACACCCCTCTCCGCTTAAGGAGCAAGGCTGGCAAAATTCGCGAAGGATAGCAAACAACAAAGGACGGCGATCAGCCGTCCTTTTATTTTCCGAAAACCATCGTACAATAAGAACAACATGAAACGTGATTTGTATTTTGGCAAACCATTAATGAACGCCGCGGGAACTCTTGGATTCGCGCCAGACTCGCGTACCGGGATTTTATTGGATTCATTCGGCGCATTCGTAACCAATCCGATCTCACTGCGCCCGCGCCTGCCTGCTCCCCAACCGGCTTTAATCGAATACCCAGGCGGATTCCTGCTGCACACAGGCTTGCCGAATCCCGGACTATCGGCTGTGATCAAAGCCCAAACTTCGCGTTGGAATCGCGCGGATATTCCCATCATTGTCCACCTCATGGCAGATAGACCGGAAGAAACTTCAAACATGGTGCAAATGCTCGAGGGTATTGAGAATGTGATGGCAATCGAACTTGGCTTCGCGCCTTTGCTTGCAAACGATATTTTGTTATTAACTTTGGAAATGTGTTTGGGGGAATTGCCTTTGATCTTCTCTTTGCCTGCCGAGCAAATCCTATCGCTTGGACCGCGCTTAATACAGAATGGCGCGAGCGCCATCAGCATTGCATCGCCGCGCGGCGCATTAACCGCAGACGATGAACGATTGATCACTGGTCGTTTACATGGCAAATCCCTGTTTCCGCGTTCATTAGATATTATCCACTCTGCCGCGCAGATCGGGATTCCCATCATCGGCGCGGGCGGCGTGTGGACGGATAAAGACGTAACGGATATGTTGTCAGTTGGGGCAATGGCTGTCCAAATGGACGCCTGTTTATGGGCTCCGAAATAAATCAAAAAATAAACCCGCCTTACGGCGGGTTTATTTTGGGGTCAAGTCAGTATTACAGAATTACGACGTTCGCGGCTTGCAGACCTTTGGGACCTTGTTCGATGGTAAATTCTACCTTCTGGCCTTCTTGCAGGTTCTTGAAGCCTTCACCTTGAATAGCGGAGAAATGGACAAAGACATCAGGTCCGCCTTCGCGAGCGAGGAAACCATAACCTTTGGAACCATTGAACCACTTGACCGTACCGATTACACGTTCAGACATTTTTTGCCTCCAGCAAATGAAAATTGGTGACGCAGTATGTCTTCCATCGGGCGGTCACACAAAACGGCCCAAAGGCGTTGCTTTGAGCCGTTGTATTACTACTTCCACAACGAAAACCTACTTGCATCCTACAAAGCCAACTTTACCACAAAATTTTTATTAAGACAATATTTTATATTGTGATTGTTCAAAAGTTGGTAAAGAGGTGGTTTAATGGGATTTGCGAAGCGACCTGCCAGCCACTCCGCAAATAAAACAAGAAACGGACGAGCAAATTATATGCGTTTGAAACTGATTTTGCC
>Ga0315268_10000249_pt1 | contig 63083 bp, 61 predicted proteins | sample C1_top_MG_FD_204535 | JGI IMG/M metagenome (GOLD analysis project Ga0315268, IMG submission 204535) | Sediment microbial communities from Yellowstone Lake, YNP, Wyoming, USA - C1_top | ecosystem: Environmental > Aquatic > Freshwater > Lake > Sediment | place: USA: Wyoming | collected 2017-08-01 | reverse complement strand
GCGCAAAGGCGGCCCTGGGCTATTTCTTCCACGCTTGTGGGCGCTACCTGCACCAGATGGTGCGCAAGCGCCGCCGTGTCTTGTTCCGACGCCGTCTCTCGGTTACCTCTTTCTACCCATGAGCGTTCTTTTTCTATCCACCTACACACCTTCCATTGTAGAGACTATGCCTATCACCTCTCTACGCCCCGTGGTTATGGCCGCTGCTGAGGTTTGAATCCGATATCTTCACCTCTCGTGAGTCCCATTTGCAGCTTGGCACTCACCGCGCGTCCCACTGGTATGGCTTCCCCCCCGGCTTACCCTCCAGACAGGCAGCCACTCCCAGATGCTCCTGGCCCTCACCGCGGCACGGCCTCGGCGATGAGCCCCGTTCAACGCTCCCCGTTTCACGTTTCGCACCGCCCCTGCCATTCCTCCAGCCACCCCGCCATGAGCCTTGCCAACTTCTCCCCAATGCCCGGCAACGCCAGCAGGCCGGCCAGGCCCTGGCTGGCGTACAGCTCGGCCAGGCTGATGGGCCACTCGTCCACGGTCCAGGCGGCACGGCGATAGGCCCAGAGGCGCCGCTCGTCAGCACCTTCCAGCTCCAGGTCGTAGGTCTGGTGGAACAGCCGCTCGGCCAGCCAGCGATTGACGCCACGCGGGCCGGGCTCGATCCAGCGCGGCATGCGGTCGGCCAGGCCATGCTTGGCGCACAGGGCGCGTACGCGGAGGCCCAGGTCGGCGCTGTAGCGACCGGACGGGCTATAGGCGTGGCCAGCGTACAGTTGCTCGTAGGTGGGGCGGGCCTGGGGGAAGTGGCGATCCAGCACACCCCACACCCGCGCTGCCTGGGGGCCGGACATGGTGAGGCTACCCACCAGCACGAAGCGCCCGCCGTGCTCCCGCGTAGCCACGATGACCTCCTCAAGGTGCTTGTCGTCGTCGGCGACGACAGGGAGCACGGGCATCAGGGCGGTGCCCACCAGGATACCCGCCTGCGCCAGTTGAGCCATGGCCGCCAGACGCAGCTTCACGCCGGGGCTGCGCGGCTCGAAGGCTTGCTTGACGGCCACATCCAGCGTGCTGATGCTGTAAACCACGCCCACCCAGGCGCGCCGGTTGATGTCGGTGAGCAGGTCCAGGTCGCGGGTCAGCAGGGGCGAACGTTCGACGATGAAGATCGGGAAGCTGAGGTCGTGCACCACCTCCAGCAGGCGGCGCGAGAGGCCGTAATCGCGCTCCGCGGGGAGTTGCCAGTCACCGCAGGCGATGACGTCCACCGGCTGGCGGGCCAGCTCGCGGCGCAAGAGTTCGGCGGCGTTGACCTTGACGCGGATGACCCGATCAAACTCGTCAGGGTCGCGCCCGGCCAGGTACTTGTCCTCACGGCTGTAGCAGAACTCGCAGCCGAAGGCGCAGCCCACGTAGGGGTGGGCGCTGTACTTGTCGTAGAACCAGCCGTCCACGTGCTTGTGGACGTTGAGGATTTTTCTGGCCTGGTACTCCTGGTAGACCGGTGGCATGAGAACTCCGCCTACCTGACGTGCGACGCACTTGTAGAAGTGCGTCGCACGTCTCTTATCCTCATCTCTTTACTTCCACCGTCACCGCGATTCCCAAGTGATCCGACGCGGTGCTACGTGGCATGGCGAGATCGCGCACCGTCAGGTCAGGCGAGAACCAGATGTAATCAATGCGCACCTCTGGCTTGTCCGCCGGCCACGACAGGCCAGCGCCTGTACCGATGGCGGCGAATGCATCGCGCAACCCCGCATCGCGCAGTAGCGCTATTTCCTTTGCGTCCGGCGTTGCGTTCAGGTCGCCGAGGAAGATCGTGCGCTTACGCTGATTCCAGAACTGCACAATCTCCGGCACTTGCTGCTGGCGAATCTCGGTGTCCTTCTCGACGTGATGCAAGTGCGTGGCGATAAAGAGCAACTCTTCACCGCCGCCGATGTCCAGGCGCGCCCACAAGAAACCGCGTTTCAGCAAGAGCGTGCGCGGCGGCATTGGTACGTTGCCCCATTCTTTGATTGGATAGCGCGAGAGGATGGCGTTGCCCCACACGGGATCGGCGGTTGGTCCGAAGACGTACGGCATCTGCAAGCGTTGTGAGAGCCAGGCCAGGATGTCTACTGAACTATCAATCGCCCAGCCACGCGCAATCTCCTGCAAGCCGACGACGTCGGGGCTGGTTTGCTCAATCGTCTGGGCGATGGCCTCCAAATCCAAACGTCCATCGGTGTTAAAACCGTTGTGCACGTTGTACGTCATCACGCGCACCGGAAAGCCTTTGCCACTCGTGGCCATTGGCTCGCGCCAGCCGAGCCAAAGCACAATCGGCGCAAGCAGAAACGTGAGGGCGAGCACGACAGGTGTCCAATGGCGAGGTGCCGCCAGGCGCGAGGCAGAGCGAGCCGCGCCCAGCGCAGCCAGGCCGATTAGCGCGGCAGCGAACGGCGGCAAGATGGCGTTGGGAATGCCCAGGCGAATGTCGTAACTGATGTAGTAGGCAAAGGCGAGAAGGACAAAGAGCAGCCAGCCGATGCCGTTGGCTACAGCGGCGCGCCACAAGCCGTGCTGCTCGGCTTTGGCCAAACCCCTGAAAATCACCGCCACGAGCGGGAAGAGCACGGCGTTGCCCAGCAAATACATCGCCGCGGCTGCCCCACCCGCAAGTGCGGACGGTACCATCAGCGCGACCAAGACCACCGCGCCGACGAGCACCCCCCACATAGACAGCGGCAGTAGCGTGAGCGCCAGACCCACGACATTGGCGATCACAATCAAGAAAAAGGCGAGCGGGGTTGCCCAGCCCGTCAACGTCGTCGCGCGGGCGACGTTTTGTAGGATAACCAGCACCAGGAAAATGACTAACGGCAGGGCGACCAGGGGCAAGTTGCTCAGAAAAGGCGCGTCGGCTGTTTGCGTAGCGGCGGACGGTGTCCGCGCCAGCAGCCACCACTGCGCGGCGACGAGAAGCAGAACAATGATCGGCGCGACGAAGCCGTGCTGCCAACTTAAATCGAGCGTGCCGAACGCGCCGTGCAGCGCCGTGTCGAGCGCCAGGCCCAGCAGAAAGCCTGCGCCGAACTGCTGTGTGGCCCTGCCGCCCTGGCCGCGCACCTGCGCGAGGTAGATGGGGAGAAAGAAGGCGAACAGCACCGTGCCCAGGGCGACGAGCACGAGGTCCAGTAGCGGGCTCGTCGAGAGTTGCTCGGCAAGACGCGCCAACCCCAAGCCACCTGCAGCGACTATTAGGGCCAGCCGCTGTCCCAGCAGGCGGCGAAAAATCGCCGCCAGGAACGTGGCGAGAAAGATGCCAATGGCAAGGGGACCGAGCATCATGTAACTCACACCCGCCGCATCGCCCAGATACCAGACCAGCGATGGCAATAGCACGCGCAGCGTCTGCAGGCCAAACAGCGTCGTCAGCGCCGGCAGTGCGAGCACGGCAAAAGGTTCTTTGGGCCAAAGTTTCGCCAGGGGTCGGGTAGACATTTTAATCTCCTTTCGCTTTGCTATTAACGTGCGATGCACTTCCACAAGTTTGTCGCACGTCGCACCGTTAGAACTCCGCCTTGATCTCTTCCGGCAGATACTCCACCGCCTTCTGCAGCATTAACCGGCGCGGCTTCTTGCTGGCGAGCTGCTGCCGCAGCCAGGGCACCAGCAGGTCGGGGTAGAACCGGCCGATGGTCTTGAGCCCCCAGCCCACCCCTTTGATGGCCGCGAGGTCATGCTCGGCGAACAGCGGGGCCAGCAGATCCAGGAGGCGAGCCACCTGCTCCGGCTGGTAGCGCTCTCGCTTGACATAAAGATGCACGGCCACGCCGATAGCGCGCCGCAGCCAGGGGCTGGCCTCGGCGCGCCAGTCCGCCAGCAGGGAGAAGGCCGCGTCGAAGTCGGCGCGCAGTGCCTCGCCCAGCACCCGCTCGCCGAGGGCGTCGGTGGCGTGCCAGACGTCGGCCTGGAGGAGGTAGCGGCGAGTCTCAGCAAAAGCGCGAGGCAAGGCATGGGGCAGATAGGCGGCAGCCAGGGCACTGCCAATGAGCGGCCAGGCGCCAATTTCGTCCGTGGCGGCCAGGCCGTCCAGCAGGGCGGTGAAGGCCGCCGGATTGCTGGCCGCAGAATCGGCGACGCCCCGCCCGGCCAGATCGAGCATCTGGAAGGACGTACGGCTGCCGACCAGCGGCCGCAGCCGCGCCAGCGCCCCCGCCACGTCACCAGCAACCAACAAATCGCGGCACGCCGCGGCCAACTCGTGTGTTTCAGCCCTGTTCATCGTATCTCCCACAACGGAACACGCAACACGGAACACGTGCTGCGTGTTGCGTGTTCCGTTTCAGGTTTACCCAGCTTCCTGTCTTGCTTGTCCAAAGTTGAGTGTTGTGGTATACTACGGCCACTTTTGACGAGGAGACAGATTCATGACCGACCGTGATCCCCAAGAGCTGACCGAGATGCTCCAGGGCATGCTCCAGCCCTGGCACGACGCCATCGCCAATCCTGCCAAAGCCCAGGAGGAGGTGCTACACACCCTCCTGGAAAGCTACGCCCAGACCGAGTACGGGGTGCAGCACGGGGCCAGGCAAATCGCCACCCTCGCCGACTATCGGCGGGGCTTTCCGGTGGCCACCTACGAGGATTACCAGCCGCTCATCCAGCGGGTGATGGCCGGCGAGCTCAGCCTGCTGCTCAGCGAGGAGGTGATCGGCTGGGCGATCACGCGGGGGACGACCAAGGGTGAATCCAAGTTCATCCCCATGACCCCCACCGATCTGACCATGCGCCTCAGTGCCGGTCGGGCGATGATGAACTACGTCCTCACCAGCGGTCGCTACGATCTGTTTGCCGGGGTCAATCTGAACCTGAATTTCCCCTCGGTGGTGGGGACGGTACAGGTGGGTGATCGGCAGGTGGAGTACGGCTACAGTTCGGGGATCTACACCAAGTACGTTTCGGCCTTGACGCCCATCCGCTCGGTGCCGGCGCAGGAGGAGATTGATGCCCTGGGTGGGGGCAAGACGATCCGTGACTGGGAGGCGCGCTTTGAGCTGGCCTACCAGAAGTGTAAAGATGAGAACGTCACGCTGGTGGGCGGGGTGGCCCCCACGACCCTGCTCTTCGCCCGTTACCTGCGCCGGAAGCATGGCGTCTACCCCAAGGACGTCTGGAAGACGCAGATCATGACCCTGGGGAGCGTGCCGGGGATCAACACACGCTACCAGCCGGCCCTCAACGCCCTCTACGGGACGGCCGCCATTCGTGAAATCTACGGTACTACCGAGGGCATGTTTGGCCAGCAGCGGGACGAGCACCGGGCCTGGGTGCCCAACTACGACCTCTTCTTCTTTGAAGCGCAGACCCGCTCGGGCGTGAAGATGCTGCACGAAATGAAACCTGGTGAACTAGGCAGCCTGATCGTCTCCACGCCCGTCCTGCCGCGCTACAAGATCGGCGACCTCATTCTGGCCTTCCGGTCGCCCTACTTCCGCTGCATCGGCCGGGATCGCTGGTGGACGCCCCTGGCCTACGCCTGGGGTGAGCTGAACACCTTCAATCTGGGCAGGCTGTAGGTTCCATGTTCCACGTTTCACGTTCCACGTTGGTGGCGGCACTTCGCCAGACCTGGAACGTGGAACGTGAAACTTGGAACGTGAAACGCCGTTTACCTTCGCCGGAAGAGGCCGCCCAGCAAGATGGCGAGGCCAATGGCGATCAGCACGATCGGCCAGACCACCTGCCAGCCGATCAGGAAGCCCAGGCCGATGGCGATGAGGATGATGCCCCAGATGACGGTGCCGGTCACCCCTCGCCGGTACTCCGGTAGGGCCACGCGGGCCAGCGCCTCCACGAGCTCAATGACGCCTGCGCCGATGAAGATGACGGCCCAGACCGGGATCTCCCACCTGCCGAGGAGTTGCAGGTTGTCCGCCAGGAACACTAACCCGGCCCAGATGAGGATAGCAGCCCAGGCGATGGCGCTCAGCGGGTCGCGGCGCCATTTCTCTTCCCGGCTTTTCTCCTCTTTCTCGCTCCGCTTCTCCTCCTCCTTTTCGCCCTGCTCCCTGTCTTTTTCGTTCTTCTCGTCGCGTCGTGGCTCAGACATGGCGGTCTCCTTAATTAAAGATTATGGTACCTTGCCGATATTATAGCATACGTTTCTGGCGTAGTAAAGCAGTAGGGCGGGCGGGGTGCATCCAAGATCCGTGGATGACTTTTCAGCAGGGCTGTAGACCCAATTTTGGGGGCCAAATGTACCAGTCTGAGGCACTTTTGCCCTCATTTCAGCCTCAAAACCGGGCTTGTGGAAGCCTGCTGCGGCCCATCAGACACTTCTCCCAGATCTTGGATGCACCCGGCGGGCGCGGCAGGCGCGGCGCCCGCCGTCATGTTCTACAATACCTATGCGGCAGGCCACTACGTCTTCAGTCCGTCCCGCAAACGGATCAGCAGGCTGACCAGCTCCTCTTTTCCATCTGCATCCAGGCAGGCCCAGGGGGCGAAGAAGTAGCGATCGGTGTCGGCTTCTACCTGGTCGCGGAAGGCCCGGCCGGCCTCGGTCAGACGCGGCGTCTCGTCTGGCCCGGTGATGAAGCCGCGCTGGCGCAGCTCAGCCAGCGCCTGGGCGTAGACCTGGCGAGGATGGCCGCGCGGCGCCAACTTCTGGCCAAGCGCCTCCAGCGAGTCGGCCTCGCCGCGCCAGAGCAGGGTCAACGACTCCAGGGCCGTGGCGCTCAGCCCGGAAGGGCGCCAGGCAGCGAGATGGGCATCGTCACGGTAGGCAGTCAGACAGGAGATGAGCTGCTCGATGTAAGGCAGGGGAGGGTCGGCGGCGGGCATGAGCTTGTCCGCGAGGCTGATGGACCAGGTGTCGGGGGGAGGTGGGGTATGGAGGCTGGCCTGCACCAGGCGGTCGAGCAGGCTGGCCAGCCGCGCCGCCTCGGCCGGGGGCAGCGGGTCGCTCTGGGCCATGGCGGTGCGTAGCTCGGCGACGAAACGCGCCGTTGCGGTGCGTCCGGCCTCGGTCAGGCGATACTCCCCCAGCGCGCCCTCGGCCAGGTAGCCCTTGTTGGCAGCAGCGGCCAGGCGGGACTGGTAGGCCTCGGCGGCGGTGTAGGGGCCGCGCACCAGGAAGTACCTCGCCCCTACCCCCCAGCCCCCCTTCCCCTCTCCTGCCAGGAGAGGGGAAGGGGGGTGTAGGGGAGATGGGGTGAGGTCAAAGGTGAATACCGCCAGCAAGGCGCCCCAGGTCCGGGCGTCCAGGCCACTCTCGGCCGTGATACGCTCTGCCACCGGATCGTAGTGGCGGGCAATGGCCGCGTAAGCCTGGCGAATCAAATCCCACAGTTCGTGATCATTCATAGCATTCATAGCATTTACCCTCCTGTACTTCACGCATCACACAATACGTTTCACATCTCACGCCTCACGTTTCACGTTTCACGTCTCACGTTTCACGTCTCACGCCTCACGCCTTCTCCACCCGCACTGCGCACACCTTGTATTCTGGAATCTTGGCGATTGGGTCGAGCGCCGGGTTGGTCAACACGTTGGCTGCGGCCTCGGCAAAGTGGAAGGGAATGAAAATCACTCCCGGCCCCACGCGCTCAGTAATCTTGGCCGCGGCCGTGATCTCCCCGCGCCGACTGATTACGCGCACCCGCTTGTGCCCATCCAGACCGATGCGCTGTGCGTCCTGCGGATGGATTTCCACGTAGCAGCCCGGTACCTCGCGCTCCAGCTTGGTAATGCGGCGGGTGATCGTGCCCGTATGGTAATGGAACATGATCCGCCCCGTAGTGAGCAGGAAGGGATAATCGCCATCCGGTTCTTCAGCGGGCGGCTGATGATCCACCGCGTGGAACAGACCTAACCCGCGCACGAACTTGTCCTTGTGCAGGTAGGGTGTGCCGGGGTGCTCCGTGTTCGGGCAGGGCCACTGCAGCGAGCCCAACAGATCCAGCCGTTCAAAGGTGATGCCACCATACGAGGGGGTAACGCGGTTGATCTCTGCCAGCACCGCGGCGGGTGTAGCAAAATCGAAGCCTGCCGCGCCCAGCCGCTTGGCCACCGCACAGATGATTTCCAGGTCGGTCTTGCTGTCGGGCAAAGGCTCAATCGCCTTGCGGATACGCTGCACCCGCCGCTCGGTGTTGGTGAACGTGCCGTCTTTCTCCGCAAAGGAGGCGGCGGGCAAGACCACATGCGCCAGGCGCGCCGTCTCGGAGAGGAAAATATCCTGCACGACCAGGAACTCGGCGTGCTGCAGTGCCGCGTCCACGTGCTTGATGTCTGGGTCAGAGAGCGAAGGGTTCTCGCCCATCACCCACATGGCCTTGGCCTGGCCGGTCTCCAGGGCATGCATCATCTCGACAATGGTTAGTCCTGGTTCAGCGGGCAGATTTTCCACGCCCCATGCCTGCTGGAACTTTTGGCGCGCTGCTTCTTGCGCCACCGATTGGTAGCCTGTGAAGACGTTGGGCAGCGCGCCCATATCGCAGGCACCTTGCACGTTGTTCTGACCGCGCAGCGGGTTGACACCCGTGCCAGGCTTACCGACGTTACCGGTGAGCATCGCCAGGTTGGCGCATTGCCAGACGTGCTGCACGCCGGTAGTGTGCTGGGTAATGCCCATCGAATACACAATCGCCGCGCGCTCTGCCGTGGCATACATCTGCGCGGCTTGCGCCAATTTCTCTTGGGGAATGCCCGTGATCTCGGCGACGCGCTCCGGTGTGTACGCGGCGACCTTCTGTTTGAGTTCCTCGTAAGCTTCGGTGCGCTGGCGGATAAAGTCTTCATCCGCCAGTCCATCGCGAATGATGATGTGCATCATCCCGTTCAGCCAGGCAATGTCGGTGCCTGGCTTCTGGCGCAGATAGAGATCGGCGATCTGGGCAATCTGCGTATAGCGCGGGTCTACCACGATCAACCTGGTGCCTTTCGTCTGCAGACGAATTAAGCGCGTGCCGATGATCGGGTGCTGTTCGGTAGTATTGGAACCGATGATGAGGACGACCTGCGCCTCTTCCAGGTCGGGGAGCGAGTTGGTCATCGCTCCTGAGCCGAAGGCAGTGGCCAGACCGGCCACGGTGGAAGAGTGTCAGAGCCGGGCGCAGTGATCTATGTTGTTCGTGCCAATCACGGCGCGGGCCAATTTCTGGAAGAGATAGTTCTCCTCGTTGGTGGCCTTGGCGGAAGAGAGGAAGGTGATACTATCCGCCCCAAATTGCGCTTTGATCTCACTCAGGCGATTGGCGACCAAAGCGAGTGCTTCGTCCCAGGATGTTTCCACCAGTTTGCCGTGGCGGCGCACCAGCGGCTGGGTGAGGCGATCTTGGTGGTAGATGAAGGCGTGGGCGTTCCAGCCTTTGACGCACAAACCCCCTTGGCTCACCGCGTGCATCTTCGCGGGCAATACGCCGACGACTTTGCCATCCAGGACTTGCAGGTTGAGTCCACAGCCTACACCGCAAAACGGGCAGATGGTCAGCACGTTTCGGTATTCGAGCATGATTTCTCCTTCAGAAACCCGTTTTCTCAGAGAAAACGGGTTTCTGACCTAACAGGTTATTTAGTGTGGCAACCCGGTCCGCTCGAATTCCCCCTCGGCAAGCACCAAAAGTTGCGGCGGTTTTTCCGCCAGTGAAGCACCGGTCTCGTAATCGAACATCTCCTGCACATCGCGGGCAATCAGCCGATAATGGATCGCCATTGGGATGCCTGCCGGGCAGGTTTCCTCGCACTCGCGGCAAGCCACGCACTTGGCCGTCATGTGCATAGCCCGCACCAGATGGTACATCGGCGGTAGTGGCATGGGCAGCCAACCCGTGCTCACCCATTTTTCATCTTCCAGCGTGCACACGTTACAGAAACACTGCGGGCAAATGTTGCGGCAGCCGTAGCACTTGATGCAGTGCAGAAATTGCTCCTTCCAGAAGGCGAGCTTTTCTTCCTGGCCCTTGGCGGCAAAGTCATCCGTTACTGGATCGGGAACTCCTGCCGTGCGCTCGCCCACTGTGATCTGGGCCTGGACCGTGTAGGGCCTGGCACAGCGGCAGAAGGTGGCTTCCTCGGGGGTGCAGGCCAGCCCAATCATGGTCACATTATCCAGGTTGACCTGAGTGTGCTTGGCCATTTCCACAAGGCCGCGCTCCTCGCAGCCACGGCAGATGATGGCCAGTTTGGCCTCCGGGTGTGCCTTTTGCAGAAGGCGGAGTGTATCGGGCACAGGGTATTTCGGCCACAGAGCCAGGTCGGCCAGTTCCTCCGGGCGCTCTTTCTGGAAAAGATGTGGAGCGTTGCTACCCGCCGGTCCACACTTCAGGCCGATCACGCCAGCCACATCGGGCAGGATTTGCGTCATGGCTTGACGCAAGGCAGTTAGTCGCGCGTCCATTGCATGGCCTCCGTGAACGGCGGTAGGGCACGGATGGTCTCGGTGAACTCGCGGATGATGGTCGCAAACCGCTGACCCTCGGCAGCCGAGACCCAATCCACTCGCAGGCGCTGTGGTTCAATGCCGGTATATTCCAGCAGCTTGATCAGTATGGGCAGGCGTTTTGCTGTGCGGTGGTTGCCAGTGCTGTAGTGGCAATCACCGATGTGACAGCCCAACACCAACACGCCATCGGCTCCTTCGCGGAAGGTGCGCAATACCAGTTCCGGCGAGACACGCCCGCTACACGGTACGCGAATGATCTTGACGTTAGGTGGATATTGCAAGCGCGCCAGACCGGCCGTGTCGGCCCCGCGATAGGAGCACCAATTGCACAAGAAACTGATAATCTTGGGTTCAGCCATCACGCCACCTCCAATTCTGCCCTGGCCAACTGCTTCATTGTCCACATGGCGCCAGTCATCTCGGCGATCAGTTGGTCATCGGTAAAGTGCTTGAGGCTGATGGACTTGGAGAGGCAGGTGCCCACGCACGTCCCGCAGCCTTTGCACAGCGCCTCGATGACGTGTGCCTTGCCCTGGGCTTCCAGGAACTCGATCGCCTGGTAGGGGCAAGAGGCGATGCACTCCTGGCAGCCAACGCACGATACCTCGTCCACGATGGCCGTGGCTGCTTCAATTTCCACCTCTCCCTGGCCGATGAGCGAGAGTACGCGCGCCGCGGCTGCCGAGCCTTGCGCCACACTGGCCGGGATGTCCTTGGGCCCCTGGGCACAGCCGGCGATGAACACACCATCGGTCATCGTCGCCACCGGGTCCAGTTTGGGGTGCTTTTCGATGAACCAACCATCCGCGCTGCACGAGATACCAAACTTGCGCGCCACTTCTTGGGCATCGTGCCGTGGCTGTAAACCAGCCGAGAGGATGACCATATCCACCGGGATGCGCCGCTGCTTGCCAATCAGCGTGTCTTCCACCTGGATAATCAGTTTGCCTTCCTCGCCAGGGAGACGGGCAGCATCGGTCACTTCCGCCACCTTGCCGCGCACAAAGAGCGTCCCTTCCTCGAGCAAGCGCTGATAGAACTCGTCGTACCCCTTGCCCGGCGTGCGGATGTCAATGTAGAAGTTGTAGACAGTGGCACCAGTATGTTCTTTCACCAGGTGGGCGAACTTTAGACTTTGCATACAGCAGATCGCTGAGCAGTAAGGGTTGTAGTTGTGGTCGCGGCTGCCCACGCAGTGGATAATCCCCACGCTCTGGGGTACGGTCACGCCATCGCGCAGCACGATATGGCCGCTCGTTGGGCCAGCCGCATTGGACAGCCGTTCAAACTCCAGGCTGCTAAAGACGTTCGCCAACCGACCATAGCCATACTGCGGGATGCGCCGCGCATCAAACAGATCGTAGCCGGTCGCCAGAATGATGTTGCCTGCCTTGACGGTCAAGATTTCGTCCTGCTGATCAAACTTAATGGCACCGGTTGGGCAGAACTTTTCACAGGCTTTGCAGGTGCCTCTGGCAAAGAAGATGCAGTTCTCGCGGTCGATCACCGGGTGGTTGGGTACCGCCTGGGGAAAGGGGGTATAAACCGCCTTGCGATAACCCAGTCCAGCTTCGAATACCTCGTCTATCACTTTCTTCGGACACTTTTGCTGACAGATGCCGCAGCCGGTGCAGATGCTCTGGTCCACATAGCGTGCCCGCTTGCGGATGGTCACCGTGAAATTGCCCACGTAGCCCTCCACCTTTTCCACCTCGCTCCAGGTAAAGAGCGTGATGTTCTTGTGCGTGCCAACGCTGACCATTTTGGGGGTGAGGATGCAGGCGGAGCAATCGAGCGTGGGGAAGGTCTTATCCAACTGCGCCATATGTCCGCCGATGGACGGCTCGCGCTCTACCATGTACACGTGGTAGCCACTGTCGGCGATTTCCAGCGCGGCCTGGATGCCGGCGATGCCGCCACCGACGATCAGCACATGCGGATCAATGGGGACCCGCAGTGCCTCGAGAGGTTGCTGATACGCCACGCGGTAGACCGCTGCCGCCACCAACGCCTTGGCTTTTGGGGTAGCTTCCCCTTTGTCCGTGGTCACCCACGAAACCTGCTCGCGAATGTTGGCCATCTCGAACAAGTAGGGATTCAGCCCGGCGCGGGCGCACGCCTTGCGAAAAGTGGCTTCGTGCAGGTGCGGGCTGCAGGAGGCGACCACCACCCGGTTAAGCCCCAGTTCACGAATATCTTTCTCGATCAGTTCCTGGCCCGGGTTGGAGCACATGAACTTGTAGTCGCGACTTACCACCACGTTGGGCAGCAGCCCGGCCCAGCGGGAGACCTCTGCCACGTCCACCGTGCCAGCGATATTGGTACCACAGTGACAAATGTACACACCTATTCTCTCGGCCATAGATTACCTTCCCATGAGACAAAATTAAGTCTTCTCCTCCCTTGGACTCCCACCATCGCGCGGCTTGGCGCGGAAATCAGGTCCGTATGGAGCGAAACCGTCTCCGCCAACTCCGGCTTGCCGGTCGCCCGGCGTTGCAGGTCCTCCAGAATCTTGTCGTAGTCAACCATCTTACTGACCCTCGCGTGCCAGGGGGAGCCGGAAGATGAAACGACTCCCTTTCCCCAGAGCCGATTCCACCTCGACGGTTCCCCCATGTCCTTCTACAATCCGCTTGATCAGGGGCAAGCCAAGCCCGGTACCCCGGGGCTCGATCTGCTTAGCCTGGCGCGTGCGGTAGAATTCCTCGAAGATGCGCGTCTGATCCTCTGGGGCAATGCCGATCCCGGTGTCCTTTACGGTGCCGACTGCCCATCCATCCTTCTCGTCTAGGGTGACCAACACCTGTCTACCTTTTGGGATAACTACTCAGCCCTCCGTCATTGTGGCAGTCCTTCGGCTGCGCTTCCAATGCCTCCTCGACTAACTCGATAATGTCTTTGACCACGATCCTTCCTTCCTGGCCTACAGTTTTCACCGCATCACGGTATATTGTCATGTCCTTGGGGCAGGCGACGACGAAGTACTGCACCCCGTCCAGAGCCGCAGCCTCGCGGATGCGGTTCTCACCGGACCGCTCTTTGATCCCTTTCTCCTCCATCCAGATGCGCCCACCCCCTGCGCCGCAACACAGACTGCGGTCGCGGTGGCGCGGCATCTCGACCACCCGACAGCCGATAGCAGCCAGCACGCGACGGGGCGCGTCGTAGATGCCGTTGTACCGGCCCAGGTAGCAAGGGTCGTGGTACGTCAACGTGTAACCGAGTTGGCGTTGGATGGGCAGCCGGCCCGAGGCGATAGCCCGGTCGAGTACCTCGGTGTAGTGGTAGACCGGACGATTCATGTCATACTCGTTCTTGAGTGTGTTGTAGGTGTGCGGGTCGGTGGTGACGATCTCTTTGAACCGGCACTTGTCGAGCACGGCCTTGTTCTTCGTCATCAGCAACTCGAACAAGCCCTCCTCACCGACTCGCCGCAAGTCGTTGCCAGCGTTGCGCTCGGCGTCATACAACAAGCCAAAATCAATCCCCGCCTGCTGGAATACTCGCGCTGTCGCCTGCGTGATCTCGGTCAGCGCCGGGCTGTACGAGGCATAGTCACCTACGAACCACAGGGTCTGAGCCGGCTCCTTGCGAATGTCCTTGATTGGTGTCTCCAAGCCCCGCGTCCACATGGCTCGCTGCCGGTCCGACTTGCCGAACGAGTTGCCGTAGCGCCGCAAGTTGGCGAGCGCGCCCATGAGCATGGCATCAGCGCGCTGTTGGGTCAGCAGATAGCGGCGCAGGTCCACGATGGGCGAGATGTGCTCGATGAAGAGGGGGCACTCTTGGTCGCAGGCGTAGCAAGTCATGCATGCCCACACCACATCGTCGCTGATCACGTCGCCGACCAATCGTTTCTCGAGCAACGCCTGTAGCAATCCATCCTTGCGCGCCGCGCGCAGAGCAGTGCCTCGTTCGAAGAGGTGCGCTCGCAGGCTCATAATGAGCAACTTGGGTGAAAGAGGCAATCCGCTGCTGTATGCCGGGCACACTTCCTGACACCGTCCGCACTCAGAGCAGGTGTACCAGTCGAGCATCTGGCGCCAAGTGAATTGCTCAACATTCCTAACGCCGGTCAGACCCTCGAATTGCGGAGACGGCAGCAATTTACCGCGCGGCTCCAGATTGCGCAGGGCGACATTAAAGGGCGCGGTGATGATGTGGAAGTGCTTGCCGCCCGGCAACAGGGTCAGGAAAACCAGCACCACCCCCAGGTGGATCCAGTAGAAAATCTCGTATAGGGGGCGCTGCACCGCCTTGTCTAGTTTTACGAACAGCAGGCCTGCCACTGTCGAGACCGGCTGCCAAACCGATGCGACGGACCCTCCCTCCAGGTTCTGCCGAAGGCCGTTCATGCACAATAGGCTCAGCATAATCACAAGGACAAACGACAGGACCAGGATGCCTTCGCCCTGGTGGCTGCCTTTGTAACGCTCAGGCTTGACGACGACCCGCAGGTAGAGTCCATAAATGACCCCGATGGTGACCGCTACGGCAAGCAGGTCTTGCAAGAGCGCCAGCGGTCCGAAGGTTCCCAGCCAGGGCAGCACAAAGCCGGGGAAGATGCCTTCCAGGAGTGCCCGAAGGATGGTCACGAACAGGATAAGAAATCCCCAAAAGAAGAAAAAGTGGGCCAGGCCAGGCGCCGGGAAACGAAACAGCCGCCCCTGTGCCAGCACAAAGATCACCAGTGATTTAATCCGTTCATCCCACTGACCAAAGGGACTGGCGGGTTGACCCAAGCGCATGTGGTCGAAGCGCCGGTAAAGCCGGTAGCCGAAAACAGCGAGCGAGGCGAAAAAGGCAAGCAGCACCAAGAGCGCTTTGATTGGCATCGCGATCACCCGCCCTTCGCCGCTTTGATCTTCTCGGTCAGGATAGGCAGCAGCTTGGACACATCCACTGCCGCGCCGAAGTGAGCCAAGTCGTAGATCGGCGCCTTCTCGTCGGTGTTGATAGCCACGATTAGCGCCGCGTCGCGTATGCCTTCTACATGCTCCGGCGCGCCGCTGATGCCAAGCGCCAGGTAAAGCCTGGGCTTGACCGTCTTGCCCGACTTGCCCACCAGGCGCGAAGTCGGCAGCCAGCCCTGATCTACGATCGGGCGCGTTGCCGCCACCACGCCGCCCAGCACAGCCGCCAATTCCTCCGCCGGTTTGAGATTATCCCGCTGCTGAATGCCGCGACCTACACCCACCAGGATGGACTCCTTGGTGAGGTCTACATCGCCGGCGGGCGGCTCGACGTAACCTTTAAGGCTCACCCGGAGATCGCCTAACGTCGTCGGTGGCGCGACTCGGGAGACCTCGGGCGCGCCTTCCCGGCGGCCGGCTTCAGGCTTGTAACCGCCCGGGATCATCGTGACTATGCAAGTCGGTCCAGGCATCTCACCCTCGGCGACGATCTTGCCACCGCAGGTGAGACTGACGTACCAGGGCTGGCTATCCTTCACCTTGACCGTCTGGCAGGAGGTGACGAGCGGTGCTCCCAGGTCGTGGCTGACGCCGCAGGCGACATCCATGCCCATCGAGGTATGCCCGAAGAGCACGACGCGCGGAGCCGGCCCTTCGACCACCCCGGCGATCGTCCTCCGGTAGGCATCCGGGGTGAAATCAGCCAGGACGGCGTGGTCGACATAGACAACGCGATCCGCCGCGCCCAGCGTCCTGGCTAACCCTTCGGCATTATGCCCCAGGAGCAGCGCGATCAGTTTGCTGCCCAATCCGTCGGCTAATACCCGCCCGGCGGCCAGCAGCGTGTCGGAAATTTCCAATACCTCGCCACGCAAGGTTTCGACGGTTACCCAAACATCCTGACTCATAGATTTTCTCCTCCTATGATAGCAGCCCACGCTCTTTGAGCAGGGCGACCAGCGCGTCGGCCACTTGATCCGGATGGCCTTCGATCATCTCGGCGTGAGCGGCAGCCTCCGGCCGGAACATGCGCGCCACTCCTGCTGCGCCTCGGCTGTCGGCTTGGCCTGCCTCGATCTCCTCGATCCTGGCTGTCTTCATGGCCTGCATCACCAGGCTGGTGACAACGTAGCGCGGTGGTTTCTCGGCAGCCTGAATCCCCAGCACGGCCGGCAGCCGGATTGCCATCTCCGCGATCAGCCCACCGGGATATTCCTTGCGCACAACCACGTTGCCATCGGCGGGCATGACCCCAGTAATGTAGCCGACGTAGGGCAGATCCAGCCGCGCCGCCAGCAGCGTCCCAAGGGAGCCATCCAGATCGTCCACCGCCTGCGTGCCGGTCAGGATCAGATCGAACGAGAGATTCTGCAGCACCGGGTGCAGCAGAGAAGCGATGGCGTGATTGTTGAGCCCCGCAAAATCACCCGTGATCTTGATAACACGATCCGCCCCCTTGGCGACGGCGGTGAACAATGTCTCGTCCACGTCGCCGGTGTCCAGGGTCAGCACTGTGACCGTGCCTCCATGGCGTTCCTTGAGCAGCAGGGCTTGTTCCAAGGCGTGGTCATCCTGCTCGTTGGGGATCAAGCGCAGGAAGGTACGATCCAGCGCAGCCCCACTGGCGTCAATCTCCAGTTCCTCGACAAGGTCGGGAACAAACTTGATTGGAACGACAATGTCCATCTCTCCCTCTCCTAATCAAAAATTGCATCGGTCAGCAATTCGGCGATGTCTTTGACGATCAATTCCTTCTCCTGCCCAGTGCTCTTGACGGCATCTTCAAAGCGCGGCATATCGTAGGGGCAGGCCACCGCCAAAATCTGAGCGCCCGAACCCAGTGCCTCCTTGACACGCCACTCGGACGTGCGGGTATGCGCCCGTTCCCACGTGAATCCATCCAGCCAGTTCCCGCCTCCTCCTCCACCACAGCAGATAGTGTTGGCGCGATTATGGGGCATTTCGACGAACTCCAGGCCGGGAATCGCCTGGAGCAACTGGCGCGGTTCTTCGTAGACGTCGTTATGGTTCGCTCGACCGAGGGTGCACGGATCGTGATAGGTGACCCGGTACTTCTGCTCGTGCCGGAGCAGCGGTTTGAGTTGCGTGAGGCGTTCGGCCAGGAATTGGGTGTAGTGCTTGACCGGGAAGGAGAAGCCGACCGTGGGGTACTCGTTCTTGAAGACGTTGTAGGTGTGGGGATCCGTCGTCACGATTTCCTTGAACCGGTACTTGCTCAAGGTCCGGCCATTCTTCTGAGCCAGCAACTCAAACAAGCCGCGCTCGCCGGCCAGGCATTGAACATCACCGTCGCTGTTCTCCTCCGGCCCGAGAATGCCAAAGCGCACGCCGAGCGCCTGGAAGATCCTGGCCATTGCCTTGCTGACCGACTGGACCCGCGGGTGATATGAAGCGTAATCGCCGACGAACCACAGTACATCCACCGTTTCTTTGAGTTGAGCCATGATGGGCACTGGCGTTGTCAAGCCCATAGCCCATGCGGCGCGTTTGCGGGGAGATTCGCCCAGAGGGTTGCCATAGCGGCGCGTATTCTCCAGCGCGCTTTGCAGTTCGGCAGGTACCTTGCCCCTGAGCAGCATCTCCGCTTTCAGACGAGCCAACAGCCCACTGGTCAAGGGGATTTGAGCCGGGCAGACCTGGCTGCAGGCAAAGCACGACATGCAGAGCCAGAGCGTTTCGCTTTCGAACACCGGCGCCACGTCGTCCGCGCGCAGTGCCGCGATGAGCAAGCGGGGTGGATACTCCATCACAAATCCGTGGGGGCAGATACCGCTGCACATTCCGCACTGGATACAGAGTTTTATCCTCTCGCCGCGCGGCGTGGTTTCCAAGATCGTATCGTACATTGAAGTAGACATCTCACTCCTCCGCCGCCTCCACATGCACGGCACACACTTTGAACTCCGAGATCTTGGCAATGGGATCGAGGGCGGGGTTGGTCAGCACGTTCGCAGCAGCCTCGGCAAAGTGGAAGGGGATGAAGATCACGCCCGGATCCACGCGTTCGGTCACCTTCGCCTCTGCCTCGATCTCGCCGCGCCGGTTGATCACCCGCACCCGCTTATGGCTATCCAACTCATGATTCCAGGGGTAAATATACCCTGATTGGGGATTTTTGTCAAGGTGGATTGTGACAAACTCCTCAATCTCTGCCACGGCTAGCGGAAATAGGGAATGACGAAGCGCGTGAGGCAGATGAAGTCCAGGCCGAGCAGCGCCAGGGCCAGGGCGGCGAGCACGACCACGTCGTAGACTTTAACCAGCAGCCACTGCGCCACACCAGCCAACAGCACCAGCAGGGCGCTGCTCGCCAGCAAGACTCGCCCACGCACAACCACGTAGACCGCCGCCAGCCCCACACCGAGGGTCGCTGGCAGCAGCCAGCGACGATCAGCCAGCTCCCGCAGGCCCAGCACAAGGAAGATGGCAATAGGCACGATGGCCGGGAAGAGATAGCGCCCCTGCGCCTGGATGAAGGTGAGATTGTACTGCAGCAGCCCGGCCAGGATGAGCAGGAAGGTCAGCACCAGCAGCCCCAAAGCCCATTTTTGCCGGGCCGGCAGATTGGGCAGCCGCTGGACGATCCAGAGTGCCAGCCCCAGCGCCGCCAGGCCCGTGAGCACAGCCAGCAGCAGGTAGATACGCTGATCCACCAGAATGCCCATCCAGCCGAACTGCGCCCAGAAGCTCTTAAACGTCACTACCACAAAGTGCCGCGCTGCCTCCAGCCCCAGCACCGTGCGCGGCTGGCCCACCACCACGGCGTCATGGCGCAGGCGGCCGGTGAGGTCGAGGTGGCCGTAGACCACGGCGTTACGGGCGAACCACCAGAGGGAGGTTAGTAAGGCAAAGGCAAAGATGGAGACGATGGTGATTAGGGAATCAGGGAATCGGGGAATCAGGGAATTAGGGGTTTCCTGATTTCCTGATTCCCTGATTTCCTGATTCCCTGACTTCGCCCCCAAAGCCAGCCGCCCCACCTCCGCCGCCACCAGCACCACCGCCCCCACGTACACCGTGACCTTAGTGAGCAGGCCCAGGCCCAGCAGCAGACCGGCCAGCAGGACGTAGCGGCGCGGCGGGTCGGCGTCACGCAGCCGGCGCAGGCTCAGCCAGACTAGCAGGGCCAGGAGGAGCTCGGCCAGGGTGTCGTTGTTGATGGCGGCAGTCATGGCCGTGTGCATGGGCACGAAGGCCACGAAGGCCACAGTCGCCAGGGCCAGGGTCTGGTCGCCAGCGAACACCTCCTGCGCCGTGGCGTAGGCTACCAACAAAACCAACACGCCCAGGGCCACGGAGAACAGGCGCAGGATGAGCACCTGGGTCGGTAGCGGCAGCGACGCCGTGACCTTGTAGATCGCCGCCCCCAGCAGGTAGTACAGCGGCGGCTGGTGGTACTCGTAGCGGACGCCGGCGATGGACATGCTATCCGGGAAGCGCGCCGCCTTGAGCTGCTCCAGCTCGGCGAAGTTGTAGTCGCCCATCTGCAAAACAGGCAACTGCCTGGTGGTGGCGATGTGCCGGATGTAGTTGTAGTGCGCCGGCTCGTCCGGGTTGTTCCACGCGGGCGTGCCCAGGGCATAGCCGACCGCCAGAACCACGTAGGCCAGGATAATGCCGATGAGAATCAGCCGCACCAGCCAGACCCTCCCGCCGGTTTCGTCACTCATCCCTCATCCCTCGTCCCTCACCTTATGCTGAGACGTGCGACGCACTTCGGAAGTGCGTCGCACGTCTCCGAAGCACCCGCCCCGCCGTCGCCCCGGTGTGCTCGCCGCCGTCAATGGTCAGCACGCCATTGACGATGACGTAGGGGATGCCTGCGGGGTACTGCATCGGCTCCGTGAAAGTGGCACGGTCGGCGATGGTGGCCGGGTCAAAGACCACGATGTCGGCAAAGTTGTCCACGGCGAGGGTGCCGCGCTGCGCCAGCCCCAGCTTGGCTGCCGGTCGCCCCGTCATCTTGGCGATGGCCTCCTCCCAGGTCAGCACGCCCAGCTCGCGCACGTAGCGTCCCAGCAGGCGGGGGAACGTGCCGTAGGTCCGGGGGTGCGGCTTGCCCTCGGCCAGCGGGCCGTAGGGGGCGCGGCAGGTGGCATCACTGCCCACAAAAACGAAGGGCTGGCGCATCACCATCTGCACGTCCTCCTCGCACATGCTGAAGATGACCACAGACACGTTGCCCTCGTTGGCGGTCAGCAGGTCGAACACCACTTCTACAGGGTCTTTACTCTGCTGGTCGGCGATCTGCCGCACGTTCAGGCCCTCCAGGGCGCGGTCGCTCTTGCAGCCGGCAATGACGATGTTGTGCCAGCCGGAGTCGCTGGCCGGATTCTCCCAGCCTGGGCGGTTGGCCCGCACCTCGGCGGCGATCTGCGCCCGCGTGGCGGCATCCTGCAGCCGCGCTACCAGCTTCTCGCTACCGCCCTCGTGCACCCAGCCGGGCAGGACAGTGTCCAGGCCGGTGCTGGAGGCCGTGTATGGATACTGATCGGCGGTGACGTCCAGGCCCTGGGCCCGCGCCTGGGCGATGAGGGCCAGGCTGTCCTTGACCTTGCCCCAGTGGCGCCGCCCTGCCGCCTTGTGATGGGCGAGCTGCACCGGCACACCTGCCTCCTGGCCGATGGCGATGGCCTCGGCTACGGCCTCCAGCAGCTTCTCGCCCTCGTTGCGGATGTGGCTGGCGTAGAGGCCGCCATAGCGAGCCACTACTTTGCTAAGTTCAACCAACTCCGCGGTGGTGGCGTAGCTCGATGGCGGGTAGATCAGGCCGGTGGACATTCCCCAGGCACCATCTTCCAGCGCCTCCGCCAGCATCGCCTGCATCGTCGCCAGTTCATCGGCCGTAGGTTCGCCCATGCGAAAGCCCATCGCCCCGGCGCGCAGCGTCCCGTGCCCCACCAGGAAGAGCAGGTTATCGGCCATGCCGCTTTCCGCAATGCGCTGGAGATACTCGCCCATACTGCGCCAGGAAAGATTGTAGCCGTACTCCGCCAGGCTCTTCTCGGCGACGGCCACCGCCTCGCCGCGCAGGGGAGCCAGGCTGTCGCCGCAGTTGCCGCACACCTCCAGGGTCACCCCCTGGCGAATCTTGCTCTCCATGCGCGGGTTGAGCAGGGGCGACACGTCGGAGTGGGTGTGCATGTCAATGAAGCCAGGGGCGACGAACAGGCCGCTGGCCTCGATGACGCGTCCGGCCTGCGCTGCCGCCAGGCTTCGCCCTGAGGGGCTCAAGCCCGAAGGGTCGCCGATAGCGGCGATGCGCTCGCCCGCCACGCCGACGTCGGCCCGTATGCCTGGCTGGCCTGTGCCGTCAAAGACCGTGCCCCCGCGGATGATTATATCGAACAAACTCTACCCCCAAGTTTCTCTGAGAGTAGCACAGCGGAGTAGGAGCAGATGTTGCCGTGTTGCGTGTTGCGTATTGCGTGCCACCTAACGGAACACGCACCACGCAATACGGAACGCGGAGTTAGCACCTCACTCCGTTCTATGCTGACAGCGAGCGAATCCTCAGACACCTCTAAGCTGCCCGGCCTTGCGTGCCACAATGAGCATCTTGAAGCTATCGCCGCTGTAATCGTCCAGATCGTAGGTGCCGTAGATGTGCTCGGTGACGAAGCCGCAGCGTTCCAGCAGCAGTTCGGCCTCGTAGCGGTAGAGGTAGCGCTGGCGGATGGCTGCCGTGGTGCGGTGCACCGTGCCGTCGGGGGCGACTTCGTCGTAGAGGAAGGTCATGTGGTGAATCTGCCGGGCTCGATCCACCAGGGAGACTACGAACTTGTTTACCTTCGTCCCGCGGGCGGCATCGCTGAAATTGCCATCGTAGGTGACCTGCCCGCTGCCGCCGATAGCCAGGTAAAGGTCGGGGTTGAAGAGATCCAGGATGAGCAGCCCGTTATCCTGGAGATGCGCCTGGACACAGCGCAAGGCCCGCACCTGATCGGCCTGGGTCAGCAGGTGCATGAAGGAATTGATGGCGCAGAAGACCAGGGTGTAGCGCTCGTCCAGGGCGAAGTGCCGCATGTCCGCCTGGATCAGGCGCACGCGGTCGCGCACCGCCGGCTCCTCAGCGGCCAGCTTCTGCCGGGCGATAGCCAGCATCGCTGGCGAGAGGTCCAGGCCCGTCACGCTGTAGCCGGCGCGGGCCAGAGCCAGAAGCACGCGCCCCGTGCCACAGGCTAACTCCAGAATGGGCGAGCCGCAGCGCTGGGCGAACTGGCGATAGAAGTCCAGGTCCACACTGTAGTTCTGGTACTCTAGCTCGTAGAAGCGGGCGAAGGAGTCGTAGTCTGTGCCAGTCACAGGTTCTCCTGGTAGCAAGTAGGCAAGTAAACAAGTAGACAAGTAGGCAAGTGCAAGGACCTTGTCTACTTGGTCCTTGTCTACTTGCTACTCTTAATACGATGTCCCCGGCGGGCTCATCCTCATGATCCAGGCGATGAAGACGACGTACAGCACGATGAAGGCGATGAAGAGCAGAAAAAGCACCACCATGCTGACGATGCCCACCGCCGACAGGATGCGCGCCCGCTTGGGGTCTATGGCTTCTTTGGCCAGCACCAGGCCGATGATGCCCAGCACGAGGGGCACGCACCAGGCGGCGACGCTGGCAAAGCAGGAGCCAAAGATGGCTGCCCCGCTCACGGCGGCGATGAGGGCGACCAGATCGTTGGCGTTGCCCAGGAAGCTGGGCGCTGGCTTCGCTGGTGCGGCTGGTGCTGGTGGAGCAGCAGGCGCTGGTGGCGCCTCCACGGTTGGCGCGCTGAGCCAGGAAGGCCCGGCAGCCTCGCCCGCCGGCGACAACGGTCGTGTGTTCTCTTCCACTGACAGCCTCTCTTTGTGAAATTCGAATTTCGAATTTCGGAATTCGAACTTCTACGTCCCTGCCTCCCAGGAGGCCAGGTACCCGGCCTGCTCTGCCGTAAGGGTGTCTATGGCGATGCCCATGGCCTGCAGCTTCAGGCGGGCGATCTCCTGATCCACTTCCTTGGGGATCATGTACACCTGGGGCTTGAGCTTCTTGCCCTGCTTGACCAGGTACTCCACGCCCAGGGCCTGGTTGGCGAAGCTCATGTCCATGACGCTGGCCGGATGGCCCTCGGCGGCGGCCAGGTTGATCAGCCGACCCTCGCCCAGCACGGAGATACGCCGCCCATCGGGCAGGATGTACTCATCCACGAACTCCCGTGGCCGTCGCTTCTCCGTGGCCAGGGCCTCCAGGGCCGGGATGTTGATCTCCACGTCGAAGTGGCCGGAGTTGGCCAGGATAGCGCCGTCCTTCATCACGGCGAAGTGCTGGGCGTCTATGACGTGGATGTCCCCCGTGGTCGTCACGAAGATGTCGCCGATTCGGGCCGCCTCGCTCATAGGCATGACGCGATAGCCGTCCATGGCCGCCTCCAGGGCACGCACCGGATTCACCTCAGTGATGATCACCTGCGCCCCCATGCCCCGCGCCCGCATGGCTGTGCCTCGCCCGCACCAACCGTAGCCAGCGACGACGAAGTTCTTGCCCGCCAGCAGCCGGTTGGTGGCCCGGATGATGCCGTCAATGGTGCTCTGCCCGGTGCCGTAGCGATTGTCGAACATGTGCTTGGTGTCGGCCTCGTTCACGGCCAGGATGGGATACTTGAGGGCGCCGGCCTGAGCCATGGCCCGCAGGCGGATGACGCCGGTAGTGGTCTCCTCCGTCCCGCCAATCACGCCAGCGATGAGATCGGCCCGCTCTTTGTGCAGGGTAGACACCAGATCGGCGCCGTCGTCCATGGTGATGTGCGGCTGGTGGTCGAGGGCGGCGTGGATGTGCTTGTAGTAGGTGGCCCCGTCCTCGCCCTTGATGGCGAAGACTGGCATCTCCAGGTCGGTGACAATGGCCGCGGCCACGTCGTCCTGGGTAGACAGCGGGTTGCTGGCGCAGAGCACCAGGTCGGCGCCACCGGCGGCCAGGGTGCGGGCCAGGTTGGCCGTCTCCGTAGTGATATGCAGGCAGGCAGCGAGGCGCACACCGGCCAGAGGGCGCTCTTTCTCGAAACGCTCCTGGATGAGCCGGAGCACGGGCATTTCCTGCTCCGCCCAGGCGATGCGCAGCCGGCCCTTAAGGGCTAACGACAAATCCTTAACGGCGTATTCTGGTTTAGTCATGGTCGCTCCTAATTTAGGGAATCAGGAAATCAGGGAACCAGGGAATCAGGGAACTAGGGGATCAGGGAGCCAGGGGACTCCTGATTCCCTGATTTCCTAGTCACTGATTCCCTAACTTACCACACCAGGAACTCGCCCTTGGCCAGGCGCTTGGTGTAAGTGTAGATGCCGGCCAGTTCCCGATCCATGATGGCGGTCACCTCGTCCCGCACGTCCTCCAGGGCCACGTTAGGCTTGAGGATGAGCTGCGCTGAGGCGATGAGCGGCTGGTCAATGGGGAGGCCTATCTGGCTGCACAGCCAGATGTACACCTCCCGCACGCCGGGGATGGCGGCGTAGACCTCGCCGGCGATCTTGTGCGTCAGGAAGGTGTAGATTTTGCCCACGTGGTTAGTGGGGTTCTTGCCCGCCGCGGCCTCGGTGCTCATGGGTCGGTTCAGGGCAATGACGCCGTTCACCTTGTTGCCTCGCCCCACCTGGCCGCAGTCGCCACCCTCGGCGCTTGTGCCCAGCACGGTGAGGTACATCCCGCTCTCGCCCCGATTGGGATCGTCCAAAGTGTTGATGTCCACGGTGATACGCTCGATAGTGCGCCGCTCCAGGCCCACGTGCGAGGCGATGTCCGCCCGCATAGCCTCCTTACGCTCGAAGTAACTCTGCGCACTCTCCACGAAGCGATCCACCATGGCCATAGCTACCGTGAGGGTGAGATCGTGGTTACGCCGGCAGCCCATGACCTTGACGTCCTCGCCGGCCTCCGGGAAGCGGGCCTTGAAGCCCGGCGAGTTGATGTAACGCTCGGCGGCGATGACCAGGCGCTCGGTCTCCGTGTAGGGGGCATAGCCCACCGCCGCCGAGGTGTCATTAGCACCTACGACCTCCCGCTCGAAGATGTCGGTCAGCTCCGGCGATCCGGCCTTGATCTCGTTCTGGAAGACCATGTGCCTGTCCGGATCCACGAAACGCAGGTTAGTCTTCAGCCAGCGGCGGGCCGTGGCCTCGGCGATCTCGCCCACGGGGATGTGCACGCCCTTGTAATCGTAGATGGCCCGGTCGCCGAAGACCAGCTTCATTGGTTCCAGCACCTCACCCCCGCCGATTTTCGGGGCTGTGCGCCCGGCGACCAGCAAACATTTGTCAATGTTGTGGTGCTTGATGCTGCCGAACTTGTCCAGATACTCCCGGCAGAGTTGGACGGAGATCTCCTCCATGATGGCATCGCAAATAGAGTCTGGATGGCCTACACCCTTGCGCTCCACCAGTTCCACCAGTTGCTCCTCCACCGGGGTGGCGTTCAGGCCCTCGATAAGGATGTTGCGCGGCATGGAAAGTCCTCCTCGAAATTAGTGATCAGGAGACAAGTAGCAGGTAGACAAGTAGCAAGTAGACAAGTATCTCCCTGTCTCCTTGTCTCCTTGTCTCCTTGTCTCCCGTTCTCTCTGTCTCCCGTTCTCCTTGTCTACTTGTCTACTCGGTTTACTTGTCTACTCGGTCTACTTGTCTACCATTCTCCCGACAGCAGCCTCTCCAGCCTGGCCTTCCAGCTTCCCTTACGCGTGCCCACCGCGTCCACGAACTGGCAATGCTCTCGGAAGCCGAGGCGCCGGTAGGCGCGCAGGGCCGGCTCGTTGTCCAGGCGCACGTTCAGCACCACGTCCCGGCAGCCCATCTCCAGTAACTCGGCGACGACGGCGCTGGTGCAGGCGGTGGCATAGCCGCGATTGCGGTGCGCCGGGTGGGTGAAGACGTTGCCCACGGCGGCGATGCCGTACTCCTCCGCCACGACGTGCGTGCCGGCGGCGGCCACCAACTGACCACGGACGTGGATACCGTAGTAGATCCCCTGGGCAATCTGGTAGGGGGCGAAGATGCCGCCCCAACCCAGGTTGTAGAGGCGATTCAGGTCATCAATGTCCGCTGCCCCCAGTTGGACGACCGCCGGCGAGGGCAGCGGGCGGAAAGTGGCGGCCGTGAGGGCCATGCGCCACATGGCCTGCTCGTGCTCCAGGGTGTAGAGGGAGCGCAGCGCGGGCAGGTGCTCTGGCCGCGCCGATAAGGTGGCCACGCCGGGGCGCAGGGCCGAGTTCAGGATGGCCGCCACACCCTCCGGCGGCCCCATGACGAAAAGGGCACGCGGATCCAGGCCCTTGAAGTACAGGCACAGGGCCGGGGCAACGCCGTCGGCATTGGCGGCAAACCAATCGCATTCCCGGAACAAATCCGGCGCCAGATCGCCGATGGCATAGGCGGCGTAGAGGCGATCCTGCTCCAGGATGTGCAGGATCTCTGGTTTACTGCGCAGTTGCTGGACGTGGAACATAGGGAGTCAGGGATCAGGGAATCAGTGATCAGGGAATCTCAGGGAATCAGGAAATCAGGGAATCAGGGACTACGGACAACGGACTACAGACTACGGACCACGGACTACGGACTAAAGACCAACAGATCCGCCAGCTCCGGGGCATCCCCAAAACTCTGCTGGTAGCGGGCCACAAATTCCTGCCGGGTGTAGTAATGATTCTGAGGGCCGTGCTCCTCCAGGGCGTAGGTGGCAGCCAGGGCGGCGATGCGCCCGGTGGTCGCCCAGGAGTAGCCGCGCACCATGCCCTTGATTATGCCGGCCCGATAGGCATCGCCCACGCCCGTCGGCTCGCCCGTACGGCAGGGTGGCACGGCAGGGATGGCGAGGCACTGATCGCCCACCAGGATCAGCGAGCCGCGCTCGCCCTGGGTGACGATCACCTGCGTGAGGCTGGTCAGGTCGCCGGTGCTCAGGCCCGTCTTGGACTTGAGCATCTCGAACTCATAATCGTTAACGATGAGCAGGCGGGCGCTGCGTGTGCCCTCAACAAGCTCCTCGGCGCTGAGGCGGACAATCTGCTGGCTGGGGTCGTAGATGTAGGGGATGCCCAGTCCCCGGCACTCTCGCACGTAGTGCGCCATGGCCCCCGGATCGTTGGGGGAAATAATGGTCAGGGCGATGTGGCGATAGTCCTGTTCGCGGAAGGAGAGCATCCCGGCCCGGCTCATGGCCCCGGTGTAAAAGCTGGCGATCTGGCAGCCGGCGCGGTCGGTGCTGACGAAGAAACTGGCCGTGAACTCGTCCGGGATGGCGACGATGCCGGAGGTGTCCACGCCGTGCTCCTCCAGCCAGGCGCGATAATCGGCGAAGTCCTGGCCCACCGTGCCCATGACGCTGGGGCGCTCGCCCAGGAGAGCCAGGTTGTAGGCGATGTTGGTGGCGCAGCCGCCCCGCTGCTTCCTCAGGCTGTCCACCAGGAAGCTGACGCTCAGGATGTCCATCTTCTCCGGCAGGATGTGCTCCCGGAAGTAGCCGGGGAAGGACATGATGTAGTCATAGGCAATAGAGCCGGTGACGACGATGCTCAAAGAGGGGTTTCCTCCGTATTTAGAAACAACTTGCAGCGGATGGCCTCCGGCGTAGCGGATTAGCGGATGCACCCGGCCGCGCTGGCCCGGCCCAGACTGCTGACAGCAGATTCGGGTAGCAGATGAAGCAGATTGGCCGGGGCAGGCAATCTGCTGTCAGCCGCCCTCCGCCAGCCACTCCTGCACCTTCTTGGCCTCTGGCGCCTCGATGGCCTGATAGATGGCCAGAGCCTCCTGCCACAGGTGACGAGCCTCCGCCAGGTCACCCAGTTCCTTGCGGGCCAGGCCCAGATTAGCCAGGGCGTTGCCCTCGCCCCTCCGGTCGCCGATCTCCCGGGCAATGGCCAGATGCTGCTCGTAGAAGCCGATGGCCCGGTGTATTTCCCCTAGGTCGGTGTAGGCATTCCCCAGGTTGCCCAGGGCGTTCCCCTCGCCCCGCCGGTCGCCGATCTCCCGGGCAATGGCCAGATGCTGCTCGTAGTAGCCGATGGCCCGGCGCACCTCCCCCAGGTTCTTGTAGGCATTCCCCAGGTTGCCCAGGGCGTTGCCCTCGCCCCGCCGGTCGCCGATCTCGCGGGCAATGGCCAAAGCCTGCTCGTAGAAGCCGATGGCCCGGCGCACCTCCCCCAGGTCGGCGTAGGCCAGCCCCAGGTTGCCCAGGGCGTTGCCCTCACCCCGCCGGTCGCCAATCTCCCGGACGATGGCCAGATGTTGCTCGTAGAAGCCGATGGCCCGGCGCACCTCCCCCAGGTCGGCGTAGGCCAGCCCCAGATTGCCCAGGTCAGCCCCCTCGCCCCGCCGGTCGCCAATCTCCCGCGCAATGGCCAATGCCTGCTCGTAGAAGCCGATGGCCCGGCGCACCTCCCCCAGGTCGGCGTAGGCCAGCCCCAGGTTGCCCAGGTGCACGCCCTCAGCCCCCTTGTCCCCCAGGCGCTGGGCAGCGGCAGCTGCGGCTTCCAGCCAGAGGATCCTTTTCCGTGGCTCCAGGCGCAGGTCCAGACAGTGGGGACAAACGTATGGATAGTCGCTGCACAGGCGGGTGGGCGACCTCTCCCCCAACCCCTCCCCTGCGAGGGGAGGGGCGCTTGGCTCGGACTCCCCTCTCCCTGTGGGAGAGGGGCCGGGGGTGAGGTCGGCGTGGGCAACCGCCCAGGCCTGGCCGGCCTGGATGTGCGGCCACTCCTGGTCAAAGAGGGCCAGGCCATCCAGAGTACGCCCCTTGGTCAGGTAGAGGGCATTAGCGGCGCTAGCTACCTGCACGTAGTAGGCGGCCATACGCCCCCAGGCCGGGTCGTCGGGTGGCAACTTCCCAGCGGCAAACTCCCGCAGCAAGGGATGGAGCGACCAGCGGTCCTCCTCCACCGGGGTGAGCAGGGAGGCGGCGGCCAGGCGATGGAGCAGGGCGGTGGCCTCTGACCTCACCCCCAACCCCTCTCCCATAGGGAGAGGGGAGTGCGTCTCCCCTCCCCTCGTAGGGGAGGGGCCGGGGGAGAGGTCCAGGACGGCGGCAAAGGCCGCGGTGTCAAAACTGGGCCCCTGGTTGAAAACGGCCAGCGCGGCAAAGGCCCGCTGCTGGTCGGCGGGCAGGGTGGCCCAGGCGGTCTGGAAGGTGGCGGCCAGGCCCTTGCGCAGCCCCGGCTCGTCCAGGGCTTTAAGCGCCCCGGCGGCCTCCAGCCGCTGGTTCAGGACGGCCAGGGGCCAGCCATTGCGCTGGGCTGTGGACAAGGCAATGCTCACGGCCAGGGGCAGGTAGCCCAGCAACTCAAAGAGGTGGGTAGCCTCGGCCTGCTGGCGGCGGGCTGCGGCCGGGCCCAGCACCCGCTCGGCCAGGGCCAGGGCCTCGGCGGGGGTGAACTGATCCAGTTGTAAACGTTCGGCGCCAGCCAGGGCCGGGTGGTTACTCTGGCGGCTGGTCAGCAGCACGGTGCTGCGGCTCTGGGGCGGCGGGAAGAGCTCGTCTACCGCCTGGCCGGGGCGCACGTCGTCAAAGATGAGCAGCGCCTCCTTCTGGCTGATCAGGCCGCGCCAGGCGGCAGCCTTGGCCGGGAAGTCGTCGCCGGGTAGCTTTTCCACTTTGCCTTCGGAGATAGTTGTTGCCCATCGGTCGGCGATGCCGCTCAGGTCCTCCTGGCCGCAGTCGGCCCAGAGGACGCCGTCGTGGAAGCGCCGCGCCACCTGATGGGCCACCACCTTGGCCAATTCGGTCTTGCCAATGCCGCCCATGCCCACAATGCCGGTGATAGCTGCCTTGCCCCCCGGCTGCAGAGCCTTGACCAGCCGCACGGTCTCCTTCTGCCGCCCCACAAAGTCGGCCAGCGGCCGCGGCGCCTGGCAGGGTGCGCCGGGACGGGGGCCAGGCTCAGGAACCGTTCCCCCAAACCACTCGCGCCAGGGCACGCCAGTGATCTGCACAATGGCCGCCAGGGCTGCCAGCCAGCCGCCGTAGGAGGCCAGGATGACCAGGATTGCCTGGATCGGCTCACGCGGGCCAATGTGCGGCCAGGCCAGCCATAGAACCGGCAACGGCGGTAAGGCCAGGACTGCGACCAGGATCAGAATACGTAGCAACCGGCTCATAGCTCACCTCACTCTCTAGGCACGACCTCCCTATCCCCTTGTCTCCTTGTCTCCTTATCTCCCCCGTCTCCTTGTCTACTCGTTACTTGTCTACTTGTTTCCTATACCTCGCCGATTCGTCCCAATTCCTCTTGACAAGACGCTGATCTTGGGCTATAATGTTAATGTAGTAAGCACCACCATTGGGAGGTAGAGATGCTGAGTTTACACAAGCGAGCGCAGCGAGAAACGCAGGTTAAGGTGAACCTGACGTTGAACCTTGTGCCCTTTGGGGATGTAAGAACGCAAGAGCCACTGGGGCCGACGAACAGATCAACCGAGCTACCCCCAGAGGACGCCGAGCAGAACCCAGGACTGGCGGAGTTTTTCTTCCCCAAGAAGACAGCGGTCTCCGACATAGTCCCGGCCCCAGGGCCGCTGCTTAGAATCAAGCGCTAAAATACCTTTGCTGGTCGTCCGCAAACCGGCCACCCGGCGATGGAATCGCCGGGCTAATAGTACAAAGGGCGATGAATCGCCCTGGAAATAGGCTGCTTCAGCAGGCTTGAGTATGCCTGGTAATTTATCGCCAGGCGAAGGCCGGTGATGAATGGCCAAACGCTCTTATAGGCGCTAAATACCTTCCTTAGTGGCTTCTTGCCAGCAGGCGTTGAACAGGCCCCCTTCCGTTCCCTGGATGGGGGCTTGTCTTTGTACCTGAATCTGCACCAGCGTGGCGATCTGTGCCTCCAGTTGCTGGAACATCTGCTGGATGGCCACCCGGGCCGCTTCGGGCAGGCGTTCCGGGCGCAGGCCAGGCGGAAGCTGGACGTTGAGGTTGAGGTTGAGGTTCAGATTGGCCGGCATCTGCCGCACATAGTGCAGCCGCAGATCGCCGCGATAGACATTTAGTTGCGCCTCCGACTCGATACAGGCCAGGATGACCTGCTCTAAATACTCCTCTTGCCCGGGCGGGATCACTGTCCGGGGATCAATCGGGAAGCGGAGCTTCATCAGCGCTTCGTAAGCCTCAAAGAGCTGCCACATCAGCTTTTCCAGTTCCTCGTCCGGCTCCACAATGGGCAACCCCATCTCCTTAGCTTCACTCCGGGCGATGTCATGGCCGTGGAAGTAGGTCTCCTCGGCCAGGGCGGCCACGATCCTGTCCACGCGCTGCTCGTCCAGAGGATTCTGCTGGCAGGCCAGCAGTTTTCGGGCGACGAGCCGGATGTGCGAATGGGCGCGATAGATGGCGCCTAGCAACCAGGGGTTTAACTTCTCGGCCAGGATGTTCATGCTGCTGGCTAGGGCCGCGTCATCTTCAATCCCCACTCTCTCTTTCAGAAACGAGACGAAGGACATGATGTCCTCGACGCTCATCTCTTCCTGAATGACTGTTCTTTCCCCGCGCTCGAACTTGCTCATGATGGGATCAATGGGCCCTAGCTCGCCCTTCTTACCCATGACGATGTGGTCGCCACCCAGGGCGATGAGCGTGGCTGCGCTGTGCGCCCGGTAGGGGATCAGGACGTTCAATTCCTGGCAGTACTCCCGCAGCATGGAGACGATGCGCCAGGGGGCGTCAATGCTGCCACCGCGACTGTAGAGGAACAGGTCAATGCGCGGCACACCCGCAAAGCCGAGGGCGCGCACGTGTTCATACATGGGGCGCACGGCGTCCTCGCTGATCTGCCCCATCGCCCCTGGCCGGTCGCCAGCGAAGTAGGCGATGACGTGCGAATTCCTGGCCTCTTGAATCGCCCGGATCAGCGCCAGCCGGTTTTCCCTGGGCGATACAGGCAACTCAGTAGCAGATTGTTCTTCCGGTTCTTCTTCTGTCATCTATTGGAGCACCTCCTGTGGGAAATAGGTCCCGTTGGCCCCAAAAAACTATTGACAAAAAGGCTATTTTCGCCTATAATAACGCTGCAGATCCGCACCCATCTACAGTGGTGGATGTAGGTCCTGCAGATGCGCCACTGGCTACCGAAACCCGTACCGAGGGTACGGTGAGCCCCCCAACGGGGGGAGTTAGGAGCCAGGGCGCTTTTTCTTTGCTTGCTACCCAGATGGTTGCCACTTCCAGATGTTGACTTTAGCCGCCATAGGGCGTGTGGCGATGTGTAAGGTCGGCCAGCCAAGACGCTGCGCAATATAGGCCACCAGGGACAACTTCGCCGGGCTTCCCTTCTGCTCATTCCAGGCATAGGCGATAGCGCCCAGCAGGATGTCAGCGAGTTGGATCAGGTCTTCATCGTGGGAACGCCGCGGCTCAACGGCACGCAATGGTTCAATATCAGCCTGTTTTTTCCACCAACGATTGACCGTGAGTTTAAGCACCACCAGACGATACGGCTTCCTGTTCTTGCGTTCATCGGTGAACAACCAGTAAAGGTTGCCAGGCAGCAGATTACGGCTTACCAATTGAAAATAAAACTTGTAGAAGCCTAGCTCTTCATCGCCCCCGTGAAAAGTCTTGTAGTCGAGAATATGTGTGTCTAGCACAATACACCTGAAGGAGAGAGATGTGTCAGTAAAGAACACGTCCACGAAGTCCTTGTAGGCTGATAGCATCGTCCGGGAAACCTTGTTCCACTTCATTTCCGCCCGCAGGTTATGGCGGGCCCTGACATCAGACAAGGCTGCTCTCACAGATGGCTCGGCTTTCCAGGGCACCCACAGGCCACCTATGAGCATGTAGCGGGCGTCAGTGGTTGAGGCTTCGTCGCAGTACATGTTATAGCGCATTCTGAGCAACCCTCACCCGTTGCTGAGTTGTTGATCCCTGATTCCCTAGTCCCTCATCCCTCGTCCCTCATCCCTCGTCCCTCATCCCTCATCCCCCCGTCCCCCCGTACCTCCGCCTCATTTCCCCTGCCACGCCGGCCACCAGCTCCAGCGCCCGCTCAGCGGCGGCGATGGTGCACCCGCGCAGGCCGCAGGAGGTCGTGACCAGGCAGGCGGCCAGCAGGTCGTCCAGGGGGAGGCCCTTCTTCACCAACAGGTGCATGGCCGCCACCAGCCGCTCCGTCAGGCTGGCCACGCTCTCCCGCCAGATGGCCTCTTCGTCCAGGGCCGGGACGATGCCCCAGGCGATGGCCCCGCCGCGCCGCAGGAAGGCGTGCACGGCCTCCGGGTAGAGGGCCAGCGATTCGGCGTAGGCGTAGGCGTCGAAGTTCAGGATGTCCATCGGCGTCTCCATGAGGATTGACCAGTCGGTGTTGCCGCAGCAGTGCACGCCCACCAGTCCCTGGATACCGGCCATCGTCTCCGAGAGCAGGCGCACCACCAGGTCGCGGTCAATGGCCACAAAGGCCGAGCCGTAGGCGCTCAGGTAAGGCTCGTCCACGAAGATGATGGTGGTATCCGCCAGCTTGCGTAGCTCTCGCTCCTGCCAGGCCGCCTTCAGGCGCAGGTGCTTGGCCAAAGCGTCGGCCAGCACCTCATCGTAGAGCACCGGGCGGCGGTTCTCGTCGGTCACTGTGAGCCCCCAGCTTATCGGCCCGGTCACCTGACCCTTGAGGGCGATTGCAGATTGCAGATTGCAGATTGCAGATTGCAGATTGACGATTGACGATTGCCGATTGCCGATTGCCGATTGCCGATTGGCGATTGCCGATTTGCTGATTTGCTGATTTATTGATTTCCTGATTTCCTGATTTCCTGATTCCCTGATTCCCCGACTTCCCAGCACCGTGTACAACCCCGCTGCATACTCCGGGCTGATGGCTGCAAAATCCAAATCGTTCTCCAGGTAGGCGGCGTAGAGGCGCTCCAGGCCAGGGCTGAGGTCCTGGGAGCGATTAACCCAAATCCTTTCACCAGCCTCATCCAGCACTACGCCGGGGAAGCCTTCTGAGTACTGGGCGTACATGTTCTCCCGGAAGCTGCGCCGGGGCAACTGTGGCCAGATGGGGATCTCCGGCAGGACACGCAGGATGAGGTTGCAGGCCGCCACGGGGTCGGTGTGGGGCAGACTGCCGACGGCGGTGGGCAGCAGGTTCAGGGCAAAGCTCATGGTCTTTTCTCCACGACAGCTCGCAGATTGCTGTCGAATGGCGGGCGGACGATGCCGCGCTCGGTGACGATGGCTGTGATGAGGCGCTGCAGCGTCACGTCAAAGGCGGGATGCGCCGCCGCTACACCCTCCGGGGCGATGCGCAGGCCGCGGAAGTGCGTCACCTCCTCCGGGCTGCGCTCCTCGATGGGGATATGCTCGCCGTCAGGAATCGTCAGGTCAATGGTGGACGTAGGCACGACGACGTAGAAAGGCAGGCCGTGCGCCTGCGCCAGCACCGCCAGGCTGTACGTGCCGATCTTGTTGGCCGTGTCGCCGTTAGCCGCTACCCGGTCGCCGCCGACGAAGACCATGTCCACCTGCCCCCGCTGCATGAAGTGCCCGGCCATGTTATCGGTGATCAGTGTGCAGGGGATGCCGAGTTGCTGTAGCTCCCAGGTGGTGAGCCGCGCCCCTTGCAAATAGGGCCTGGTCTCGTCTACCCAGACGTGCAGGCGCTTGCCCTGCTCGTGGGCGGTGCGCATGACGCCCAGGGCGGTGCCGTAGTCCACGGTGGCCAGAGCGCCGGTATTGCAGTGGGTGAGGATGCGCGCCCCGTCCGGGATGAGCGTGGCCCCGTAGGCCCCCATGCGCCGGTTGGTGGCCACGTCCTCCTCGGCCATCTGTTCCGCCTCGGCCAGGAGGGCGGCCTGGATCGCCGCTACCTCTCTCACCTCTCCCCCTTCCCCTCCCCGATTCGGGGAGGGGTGAAGGGGAGAGGTCAGGGAAGGGTGCCGGGCGCGGCGCAGCATGCGCTGCAGGCCCCAGGCCAGGTTCACTGCCGTGGGCCGGGTCGCCCGCAGGCCCTTCGCCGCGTCCTCCAACTCGGCGAGAAGGGCGGCGGGGGTGGCAGCCTGGCTCTGACGAGCGGCCAGGGCCAGCCCATAGGCCGCGGCCACGCCGATAGCCGGAGCGCCGCGCAGCTTCATGGTGCGAATGGCCTCGGCCACCTCCTGCCAGTCGTGGCACTCCAGGATGACGAGCTCGGACGGCAGCCGCGTCTGATCAATCAGCTTGACGGCGCCGTCCTGCCAGAAAACAGTACGCATCTCTCTGGGCACAAAAAAACTTCTCTCAGATGGGAGAAGTCAAAAGTGAGCTTTCTCTCTCATCTTTCCCCGTCTGGAATCGGGGTCGGAATTGGCACCATGGTTTAGTCGAGTAGTCCTGTGGTCTTGTAGTCTTTTGCTCCTGTGGCCGGGCGGTCGAATAACCAGACCACCAGACTACTAGACCAAGTGACCAACCGACCAAAACCTGGTTGCCGGGCTTCGTCGGGCCAGTCCCTCCGCCTCTCTGGATAAGAGAAATCCCCTATGCAATTCGGGCGGATTATAGCATAGTCCCTGCGGCTTGTAAAGGGCTTGTTTTTTCTTCCCAGGCAGGGTATAATGAGGGCAGACGAAACAGAGGTGAAAGACATGCCAGAATTCCAGGTTGTTTCCGATTTCCAGCCCACCGGCGATCAGCCGGAGGCCATCGCCAAACTAGCCGAGGGTGTAAGGAAAGGCTACAAGCACCAGACTCTGCTGGGCGTGACCGGCAGTGGCAAGACCTACGTCATGGCCAAGATCGTGGAAGCGGTACAGAAGCCCACGCTGGTCATATCGCATAACAAGACCCTGGCGGCGCAGCTCTACAGCGAGTTTCGAGAGTTCTTCCCGAACAACGCCGTGGAATACTTCGTGTCCTACTACGATTACTACCAGCCAGAGGCCTACATCCCCCGCACCGACACCTACATCGAGAAGGACGCCTCTATCAACGACGAGATTGATCGTCTGCGGCACGCCGCCACCCAGGCCCTGTTCACCCGCCGCGACACGCTCATTGTGGCCAGCGTGTCCTGCATCTACGGCCTGGGCTCGCCGGAGGAGTACGGCAACGTCGTCGTCTCCCTGAAGAAGGGGCAGGTGCGCAAGCGCGATCGCATCCTGCGCCACCTCACAGACATCCAGTACGAGCGCAACGACCTCAACTTCACTCGTGGCAAGTTCCGGGTGCGGGGCGATACCCTGGAGGTCTACCCGGCCTACGAGGATATCGCCGTGCGCATTGAGTTCTGGGGCGACGAGGTGGAGCGCATCGTCAACGTGGACCCGCTCACCGGCGAGGTACTGGCAGAGCGCCAGGCGGTGGACATCTACCCGGCCAAGCACTTCGTCACCACACAGGAGCGCCTCCAGGAGGCCATCAAGCGCATTGAGGCCGAGCTGCAGGAACGCCTCGCCGAGCTACAAAAACAGGACAAGCTGCTGGAGGCGGCTCGCCTGGAGCAGCGCACCCGCTTCGACCTGGAGATGCTGCGCGAGATGGGCTACTGCCCCGGCATCGAGAACTACTCCCGGCACATCGCCCTGCGCGGCCCCGGCGAGCAGCCCTGGACACTCCTGGATTACTTCCCGGACGATTACCTGCTGTTCATAGACGAGTCGCACATGTCCCTGCCGCAGATTCGTGGCATGTACCACGGCGATCGTTCGCGCAAGGAGGTGCTGGTGGAGTATGGCTTCCGCCTGCCCTCGGCGCTGGACAATCGCCCGCTGACCTGGCCGGAGTTCGAGCGGCACATGAACCAGACGGTCTACGTCTCCGCCACCCCCGGCCCCTACGAGTACGAGCATTCCGAGCAGGTGGTGGAGCAGATCATTCGCCCCACCGGCCTGATTGACCCCAGCATTGAGGTCAAGCCGACGGAGGGGCAGATTGACGATCTCATCGCCCAGATCCAGGAGCGCGTGGGCCGTGGCGAGCGGGTGCTGGTGACCACCCTCACCAAGCGCATGGCCGAAGACCTGGCCGATTACCTGCACGAGCTGGGCATCAAGGTGCATTACCTGCACAGCGAGATTGAGACCATCGAGCGGGTAGAGATCCTGCGCGACCTCCGCCTGGGCGTGTACGACGTCGTCGTGGGCATCAACCTGCTGCGCGAGGGCCTGGACCTGCCGGAGGTCAGCCTGGTGGCCATCCTGGACGCCGATAAGGAAGGCTTCCTACGCTCAGAATGGTCGCTGATCCAGACCATCGGCCGGGCGGCGCGTCACGTCAACGGCCACGTCATCATGTACGCCGATACGATTACAGAGTCCATGCAGCGGGCCATTGACGAGACCTACCGTCGCCGCAAGATTCAGATGGCCCACAACGAGGCGCACAGCATTGTGCCGCAGGGCATTGTCAAGGCTGTGCGTGACCTCACCGACCGGGTGCGCGTGCTGCGGGAGACGCGGCCTGTATACGAGACTGGCGCGCCGGCCGGCATCCCCAAGGACGAGATGCTGCGGCTGGTGAAGGACCTGGAGCGGCAGATGAAGGAGGCGGCCAAGGCCCTGGAGTTCGAGAAAGCCGCCCTCCTGCGTGACCAGATCATTGAGCTGCGCCGTGGCATAGACGAGGACCCCCTGGGCGAGGTGCGCATCACCACGCGCGAAGTGCGGGGCACCGGCGGATGGCGCAAGGAGCGCGGGAGATGGGGAGGCAGGGGCAGGTAGACAAGACGGGGAGACAAGGAGACAGGGAGACAAGGGGATGGGGAGACAAGGAGTAAATCTTCAAATTGCAGAGCAGGAATGAACTCCGCTTCTAATCAGCGAGCGTGGCCGGGTGTAGGCCAGAAGCCGAATTGATTCGAGCGCGTGGTTTCCACATCAGGACCTTGTTGTTATCTGGCCAGCCGCGGGAATGAATTCCGCTTCTGCTCGGCGAGCAAGGTTTGGACATAGATTAGAAGCCGAATTGATTCGAGCGCGTGGTTTCCACGTCAGGACCTTGTTGTTATCTGGCCAGCCGCGGGAATGAATTCCGCTTCTAATCGGCGAGCGGGCCTGTGTGATTAGAAGCCGAATTCATTCGAGCGCACATCAGTGGTGTAGGTACTATGTCGAATCAAGCGTACTACCACATCGTCTTCACTGTTTGGCGAGGACGCCCGGCGCTCAATGGTGAGATAGAGGCGTACTTCCACGAATTGGTACGTCAAATCGCCCGACAGCGTGGGTATTCGATCTTGGCGATGGAGACTATGCCGAACCATGTGCATATCCTCCTGGCCAAGCCTCCATGGGAAAACCTATCGGATATCGTGAAGAACATCAAAGGTGCGACCGCCCGCTACATCTTCCAGAGATACCCAGACCTGCGTCTGGACATGAAGAGCAACCACCTTTGGACCAGAGGCTACGAATATGTGAGGCATGATGAAGCATCATTGCCGACTGTGATCGCCTACATCAGGAATCAGAAGGCGAAGGCTAATATTCAGCCGCGGGAATGAATTCCGCTTCTAATCGGCGAGCAAGGTTTGGACATAGATTAGAAGCCGAATTCATTCGAGCGCACAATCAGGAGAGGACGTGCATTACAAGGCCATCTTCATAGACGTGGGGCGCACCATGGTTGAGGTGCCGCCCTTTGCTGATCTGTACCGGCAAGCCTGCCAGGAGCTGGGCGTCGCTGTGTCGCTGGAGGCTCTGCAGGCGGCTACCGAGCAGGTTTGGGATCGCATCGTGCTGGAGGATGCGACGGCCACCTTTGCGCCCACGGCGACGGTCAACCGCCACTGGTGGCGTCTGACCAACTACCAAACACTGCTCCTGGCCGGGGTGGAGGAGAAGCTGGTGGCCATCGAAGAGCGCTTTCAGGAAATTCTAGACGATGCGGCCACCTTCCCGGTTTTACCGGGGGTGTTTAAGGCCCTCGCTGCCCTGAGCACCGGCGAGTACATCCTGGGGATCATCTCCAATTGGGATTGGGAGCTGCCGCGCATCTGCCGTCAACTTGGGCTGGCCAAATACTTCGACTTCATCCTGGCTTCCTCACGCGTGGGCTGTGCCAAGCCGCACCCGGGTATCTTCCAGCGCGCCCTGGCCATCGCTGGCGTCGCCCCAGCGCAGGCCCTGCACATGGGCGACAGTATCTACGCTGATGTGAACGGGGCGCGTGCCGTGGGCCTGGATGCTGTACTCCTTGACCACAGCGGCCAAGAGCACAGCGACTATCCCGTCATCCGCGCCCTGGACGAACTGCCCGCCTGGCTGGCAGCGCACTCTTGACGTTCCACGTTCCACGTTCCACGTTCCATGTTTCACGTTCCATGTTTCACGTTTGACGCTTGACGTTTGACGTTCCACGCCTTACGCAACACGAAACACGCAACACGCACCACGCAACACGTCTCACGTTTCACGTTTTACGTTTCGCTATCAACATAACCGTTTTGAGCGGTATATGTCACATATGCGCCTCATCACCCTCACCACCGACTTTGGCCTGGAAGACACCTACGTCGGCGTCATGAAGGGCGTGATCCTGGGGATCAACCCGGCGGCGACCATTGTGGACGTGTGCCATGCGATTCCGCCGCAGGACGTGCGGGCGGCGGCCTTCCTGCTGCACACCTCCTGGCGCTACTTCCCGCCTGACACCATCCACGTGGTGGTGGTAGACCCAGGGGTGGGCAGCCAGCGCCGGGCCATCGCTGTGGACGTGGGAGCAGCGACCTTCGTGGCCCCGGACAACGGCGTCCTGAGCTACGTGCTGGCCGAAGCCGCGGCGAAAAACACACAGGCTGTCCACCTGATCAACCAGCGTTACTGGCTGAGTCAATTGAGCGCCACCTTCCACGGGCGAGACATCTTCGCCCCGGTAGCGGCGCACCTTTCCCTGGGCGTGCCCCTGGCTGATATGGGCGAGCTGCTGCCCATCGGCGAGTTGGTGACCTTCCCGCTGCCCTGCCCGGAGCGCCATGACGATGGCGCCTGGGTGGGTCACGTGGTATACGTGGACCACTTTGGCAACCTGGTCACTGATCTGGAGGCAGAGGTCATCGGCGATACGCAGGCGGTGGTCATCAAGGTGGGTGGGCGGCGCATCGTTGGCGTTCGTCACACCTACGCTGATGGGACGCCGGGCGAGCCCATGGCCCTCATCGGCTCCAGCGGTCGCCTGGAGATCGCTGTGCCGGGCGGGCACGCCGCACGCTGGCTGAAGGCACAGATCGGTGATCAGGTGCGTCTGGATCGAACGTAATCTGTAGGACAGGTTGCTAACCTGTCCGCGAAGACGACAAGTTGCTAACCTGTCCCCCAAGACGACAGGTCGGCGACCTGTCCTACCACCACACGGAGGAGCAGAGCCGGTGAAGATTGCCCTTGTCTCCCCCTACGACTACGCCGTGCCGGGTGGCGTGAACAAGCACATCAGCCACCTGGACCGGGAATTCCGTCGCCTGGGCCATGAGGTCAGGATCATCGCCCCTTCCTCGTCTGACCTGGATGAACTGGCGGACAATCTGTACACGGTGGGTGGCGTCGTCCCCTTCCCCATCAGCGGCTCCGAGGTACGCATTACCCTTTCGCCGCGTGCCTATCGCCGGGTCAAGGCCATCCTCAAGGCGGAACAATTCGATCTTATCCACCTCCACGAGCCGATGATGCCCGCCCTGCCCCTCTACGTTCTGCGGCACTCGCACACGGTGAACGTGGGCACGTTCCACGCCTACCGGGAAAGCCACCCTGCCTACAGCTACGGCAAGCCCCTGATCAGGCGCTTCTGGAATCGTCTGCATGGGCGCATCTGCGTATCTCCGGCGGCTCTGGAAACCGTGAGCCGCTATTTCCCTGCCGATTATGCCATTATCCCCAATGGGATTGACGTGCTGTCCTTCAGTAGCGTGGTGGCTCCTCTGGAGGAGTACGTGGGCGGGCCGAACATCCTGTTCGTCGGCCGGATGGACCCACGGAAGGGCTTCCGCTATCTGCTGCAGGCTTTTCCCTACGTGAAGCAGGAATTCCCCACGGCTCGCCTGCTCGTGGTAGGAGGTTACAACGAGGAGGACGTTGAGTCTTACCGGCGTTACATCCGGCGTCATGGTATTGCGGACGTGATCTTCGTGGGCTACGTCTCGGAGCAGGACTTGCCGCGCTACTATCGCACCGCCGATGTCTTTTGCGCCCCTTCGACGGGCTTTGAGAGCTTTGGGATTATCTTGCTGGAGGCGATGGCCGCCGGTCGGGCTATCGTGGCCTCGGACATTCCGGGTTATCGCCATGTGTTGACCCATGGCGAGGAGGGGCTGCTGGTGCCCCCGGCGGACGAGCGCGCCCTGGCGGCGGCTATCGTCCACCTCCTGGCCGATGATGAATTGCGCATAGCGATGGGCCAGCGCGGCCAAGCCACAGCCGCTAAGTACGATTGGAGCAAGGTGGCGGCACGGGTGCTGGACTATTACCAGGAGACGATTTATAAGGTGCAGCGCCGGACCCACCTGCGTCAGGTGCTGGTGAAGAAATGAGCCGGATAAATAATTGGACGCAGATTGGCGCAGATTTTCACAGATCAAGTATAAAAAATCAGCGTGAATCTGCGTCCAAAATAAGCTTGGCTTATTACTGATAAAGCCCACGGAGGTTAGTGCTTTGCTGACGGATTTAGTGACTAAGGATCGGGCAAGAAAATGGGCCCTGCCCCTTACACGCCTGGTGGCCCGAACCGGGCTGACGCCTAACATGCTCACGGTGATCGGCTTTCTGCTCAACGCCGGTGTAGCCGCCGTCCTGGCCACGGGGCGCTGGCAACTGGGCGGGGTGCTGCTCCTGCTCGCCTCGGCCTTTGACCTGCTGGACGGGGCCGTAGCCCAATACGCCCACAAAACCACCACCTTCGGCGCCTTTCTCGATTCCAACCTTGATCGCCTCTCTGAGGCGGTCATCTACTTCGGCCTGCTGTGGGTCTACGCCCCCCGGGGCATGCCGACGGAGATCTTGCTGATCTACGCTACCATCGTGGGTTCGCTGCTGGTGAGTTACGCCCGGGCGCGCGCCGAGGGGCTGGGGCTGAAGTGCGAGGTGGGCCTGCTCGCCCGGCCAGAGCGCGTGCTTCTCCTGGCTCTGGGGTTGCTTCTGAACCAGGTGACTATCGCTCTTTGGCTTCTGGCCGTATTGACCAACCTCACGGCCGGCCAACGCGTGCTCCACGTGTGGAGAATTTTGCAAAATCAGCAAAAATCGCCCTCAAACCCCTTGACATAGAACGCCTGTTCGTGGTATAATACCATCAGAACGAATGTTCGCTAATCTTCATGGCTCAGGGAGGGCTGAAAGATGAAAGACTTATCCGATCGGCAGCAGCGCATACTGCGTTACATCAGCGAGTACAGTCGAGAGTACGGTTACCCGCCCACAGTGCGCGAGATCGGCAAGGAGGTAGGTATCTCCTCCACTTCGATGGTGGACTACAACCTGCGCATTATGGAGCAGAAGGGGTACATCCGCCGTGACCAAAGGACTTCGCGGGGCATAGAAATCGTGGAGCAGTCCGAGCGGCACCTGCGGGAGCGCTTTGTGCAGGTGCCGGTGATGGGGCGCATCGCCGCTGGCGAGCCGATCCCCGTGCCCGGCAGCGATGGTTGGGCGGACAGCCCCGAGGAAGTCCTGGACCTGACTCGCCAGGTCGTGCCGGACGAGGAAGGGATTTACGCCTTACGAGTCAAGGGGACGTCCATGATTGACGCCCTGATTGATGATGGCGACATCGTCCTGCTGCGCCCGCAGCGCACGGCGGAGAACGGCGAGCTGGTGGCTGCCTGGCTGCCAGAGCGCAACGAAACCACGCTAAAGCAGTTCTACCTCGAGGGCGCCCAGGTACGCCTGCAGCCCCGCAACCCGGAGATGGAGCCACTCATCTTCCCTGCCGACAAGGTGGAAATCCACGGCAAGGTGGTGGGCGTCATCCGGCGGGTAGGACAGGCATAAGTGCAAACCTGGCGAAGGTTGAGCCACCCTTGCGAAGGTTCCAAAACCTTCGCAAGGGTTCGCAAGGTTGAGGTCAACCCTTGGGTGCGACGCACTTGGCTTGCCGAGTTACAGCCGTTTTGTGTGTGGAAGACCTGCTGACAATTGAGATGTATGCTAACTGAGAGGTGCGTCGCACCCTTTCTACCTCGAGGCCCCCTCGCCTCCCCCACGGGGGGGCCTCATTATTCTCCCTGTTACCCTTGTTACCCATGTTCCCCATGCACTCAGAATCTAGAACATTACCTTAATTTTTCCTCTTGACCGGCCAAACCCTCTTGACAAAGCGCAGCACTTGTGGTAGAATCTGGACTAGAACAGATGTTCTATTTTGGCTGCCTAGCTGTCTTCAGCAGGGGCGGCTCCCATACCGCCCAATCCGCAGGCGTGAGAGCCTGCTCTGCTGCCGGATTATATCCACCATTCGGATGCTTAGCTGTCTTTGCTCTGGAGGGTTGCCATGCTGAATTCCTCCCCCACTCCTCGTCCGGATACGCTACAGCCGCACGACGGTATATGGGGTGCCTGTCCCCATCGCGGCGTTGCTGACGATGGGCGGGTCGTCTGCGCCAAGATCAGCCGTGGCGATAACGAGGTCTCCCCGGCCCTCTGCGCCGCCTGCCCCGCCGCCCAGATCAACTGCCAGCACCTGCGCTTCACCCTGGAGAAGTCCCTGGCCTCGTCCATCATCGTCCACTACGGCAATGGCAAGACCGAGGTCTGGGACGACCGCCCACCTGCCCTGCGCTTCAACCGCGCCGCCTGCCTGGCCCGCGTCGTGCCCATCGTCTCTGGCAAGGATTGCGCTGCTGGCTGCGCCCTGCATCAGGCTGCTGTGTCTCATGCGGAAGAGGCGCCAGCGAGCGTGCCCCTGCCGGGCAAGGTCATCCCATTTCCGGCAGCGCTGGCCGCCCGACGCTAAACTGCCGGGCTGAGAGCTCAAGGGCGCGGCAAGCACCCTGCCGCGGTGGGGTGGGCAGCCCGCTTGCAGCGGGCTTGAGCTCGGGGCGGCATCTGGAGGTCTGGGCGAGGCATTATTCAGCATACCCGGCGTGTCCCCAATGCCGGCGCCACGAGGATACCGGGGAGTTGCAACCACCTCGCCGGAATGCCTCGCCCCTACGAACCAGATGCAGGCACCCCGTTACCCTTGTTGACCCTGGGAGCCTTGTATGCGTGAGCTGTTGGACTATCAGGCCGATCAGATCGAGCGTGTCTGTCTCAGCCACCGCCTGCCCGTGCGCGTATCCGGCGGCACGGTCACCCCGCGCCTGGTGCAGTTCCGCCTCTGCCCCGGCCCGGGGGTGAAGCTCTCTCGCCTGGAGAGCCTGGCCGAGGACCTGGCCCTGGCCCTGGGCGCCCCCAGTTGCCGCCTGCAGCGCCAGGCCGACGCCCTGGCCCTAGAGGTGCCCCGTGACGACACCCTGGGCACGGTGCGCCTGCTTTCTCTGACCCGCGGGCTGTCTTCGCCACCGCCCTTCACGGCGACCCTGGGTTTGGAGCGGCAAGGCAAGCCCCTGCTCCTGCGCCTCTCCAGCCCGGAGGTGGCGCACGTGCTCATCGCCGGCACCACGGGCAGCGGCAAGACGGAGTTGGCCCGGGCCATGATAGTTTCTCTCGTTCTGTCCACGCCCCCGGAGCGGCTGCGCCTGCTGCTCGTTGATCCCAAGGGGCGGGCCTTTCGGGCCTTCGATCCCCTGCCGCATCTGGTCTGCCCGGCCATCGCCGAGGTGGCGGCGGCTCAGGCGCGTCTGGAGGGGCTGGTGGCGGAGATGGAGCGGCGGGATCGGTTGGGGATCAGCGAGCCGCGGCTGGTGGTCTTCCTGGATGAGCTGGCGGACCTGCTGCTGGTGGGTGGGAAGGCCATGGAGGCGGTGTTGGCGCGGCTGGTGGCGCGGGGGCGGGAGTGCGGGGTGCACGTGGTAGGCTGCACGCAGCGGCCCTCGGCTGGTGTGCTGGGCGGGTTGGTGCGAGCCAACTTCCCCTGTCGGTTGGTGGGGAAGGTGGCCAGTGTGGAGGATGGGCGGATAGCCGCTGGGGTGAGCGGGACGAGTGCCGAGCGGTTGGCGGGGCGGGGCGACTTTCTGCTGGTGGTGCGTGGAGAGATGCGGCGCTTTCAGGCCGGGTACGTCAGCGCCGCAGATGTGCGGCAGGTGGTAGCCGAGCTGGCGGAGGGGCGCTGGCCGGTGGCGGGCACGGCGTCACCGCGAGTGGCGGGGGCAAAATCCATGACCGTGTCTTCACCACTGCCCAGTTTTTTGCGGCTCATCAAGTAGGGGCAGTCCTTGTGGCTGCCCCTTGTTAAAGGCGACCGACGCGGTCGCCAAGGTGGAGGGCAGCCTTCGTAGCTGCCCGTAGGGGCAACCTTCGTGGTTGCCCAGATGAGAGGGGGCGACCCATTGGGTCGCCCCCAACTTCTATTCTATGTCAAACACCATCTGCACCGTGACCCGGATCTCTGACTCGCCCGTGCTGATGGGGACGTCGCCGGCCCCTTTGGCCGCAGGTGCAATGGCCATTTCGTAGCGAGCAGGTACTGTGCCCCCGCTCTCGCTGAGCGCCGTCACCTTGCCCAGCTTGACGCCGGCAGCCTTGGCCATCTGCTCAGCCTTGGCTTTGGCGTCCTGGATGGCCTTGTCCCGCGCCTCGGCCTGGAGCTTGCTGGGATCGTCTACGGTGAAGCTGATGCCCTGTACCTTGGTAGCGCCCGCGCCCACAACCTGATCGAGCAGCGAGCCCAGCTTGTCCATCTGCCGCACAGTCACCTGGACGATGTTGACCACGCGGTAGCCGGTGAGGACGTTCTTCTGATAGTCTATCTGCGGCTGGACGCTGTACTGGATAGTCCGAATGTCCTTGTCGGCGATGCCCAGGGACTTGAGCTTTTGCAGCACGGCGTCCATCTGCTGGCTGGCCATGCCCTGCGCCTCGCTCACGGACGGGTTGGTGATGTCCACCCCCAGTTGCACGATGGCGACGTCCGGCTTGGCGCTGACCACGCCCTCGCCGCTGACGCTGAGGCCGCCGGTCGCTGCCGATCCGCTCAGAGCCGCCGCGCCGCTGGCCCTGGGTGCGGCCACGCCACCGCCGGACGATTGAGCGCCGCGCACCGGCAGGACGCCTGTCTGCGCCAGTAACACCAGCAGGAGAAGCAGCGATACCAGTGAGCCGAAGAAAATGATCAAACCTCTGCTCATGGTTATGCCTCCTTGAAGCCCGACGATCAATCGTCGGGTTGATAGCTGAAGGGCGATAAAATCGCCCTGGAAACGGCCCGCTTCAGCGGGCCTGAGCTTTTAGCCTGGTGATTTATCGCCAGGCGTGGGTTTGGGCCGACGGCGCAGCCGCCGCCTCAGCCACCACACGATTAGTAGCAGAATCCCCCACACTGGCGAGAAGATCAGCAGCCAGATGCCCAGGTTGAGCAGCGCCTGTCCGACGCTGACCAGGGCGCGCAGGGCGCTCCTCAGCGTCTCCAGCGGCTGCCAGCCGGCCTTGACAATCGGCGCCTCCTTGGCCTTCGGGCGCAGGTTCACCGTGATGGTGGACATGGCTGCGCTCTTCGACAGGTAGTTCATGCGGCCCTGGATGCGCTCGATCTGGCCGCGGATGTTGGTCAGCTCGCGATAAACCTTGAGGGCCTCGTCCACGTTCTGCGTCTTGTCCAGGAAGGTGAGGAGCTGCTCCTCCGTGGCCTTCAGGTTGCGCAGTTGGGCCTCCAGGTCGGCGTACTCCTCGGTGACGTCCTGGCCCGAGGTGCTCTCGGCGTCTACCTTGAAGGCCATCTGGCGTAGCTGGGCCAGGATGTCTTCAAACTTCTCCACCGGCACCTTGATGACCATTGTCGCCAGGAGCTGCTCGCCCTCGTGGTAGGTGTTGGTGTTGAGCACGAAGCCGCCGGCGCCGGTGGCCAGCGCCGTCACCGTGCCGATGGCCTCCTGCGTGTCCGTGATGATCAGGGACATGGTGGCGGTCTTGATAATCAGCCGATCACTGACGCTAGTGGTCGCCGCCGACGTTAGATCGGCTTCAGCTCCCTTGGACGGCACCGCTGGCGCTGGCGCCTTTGTGGGAGTAGGCGCTATGGACCCAGTAGCGCCACGCTGTGCTGGCGCCGGGGCGCAGGCGGCCAGCGTGAGCAGCAGAATAAGAGCGCCGATGAAAACCAGAATCCGGTATGCTTTCATGTTTCCTCCTGTCTGAGCGTAGGACAGGTTGCCAACCTGTCGCTTCAGGGGCTCATGGAACAGGTTAGCAACCTGTTCTACAAAGCACCTCTAATCAGACGCCCGACCTCCCAGGGAAGTTCCCGCCAGTGCCGGCAGGCGCATGGTGAACGTGCTGCCCTGCCCCACGACGCTGCTCACGCTGATCTCGCCGCCGTGCTCCTGCACAATCTGCTGCACCACGGCCAGGCCCAGCCCGGCCCCCTGGGCTTTGGTGGAGAAGAAAGGCTCGAAGATGCGCCCCACATCGTCCGGGGCGATGCCTTCGCCCTGATCGGCGATGGCGATAGTGACGGCCGCCAGCGCTGCATCGCCAGCAGATGGGGCAGGAGCCGATGGCTGGCAGCGGATGGCTACCGACCCACCTCGCGGCATGGCCTGCACGGCGTTTAGGATCAGGTTGACCAGACACTGGCGCAGGCGCTCGGCATCGCCCGGGATGAGCGGCAGGTCCGGGGCGATGTCCGTGGTAATGATCGCCTGACGCTGGGCGGCATAGCTCTGCAGCCGTGCCGCCACGTCCTCTAACAGAGGGCCTATGGCCAGCGGCTGCAGGGCCAGGTGGCGAGGGCGAGCGTAGTCCAGCAACTCCTGGATCAGCTTCTCCACTCGATCCACCTCCTGGCGAATGACCGTGGTGTACTCCTGCAATTCGGGTGTTTTGGCCTCGGCGGCCAGCATCTGTGCCGCGGCCCGTACGATCCCCAGGGGGTTGCGGATTTCGTGCGCCAGGCCGCCGGCCAGACGCCCCAGGGCGGCCAGGCGATCGGCGCGGCGTACCTGCTCCTCCAAACGACGCACCTCCGTCAAATCGTCCAGGACGATGACCTGTCCCAGGTTGGTGCCCTCCTGGCTGGTGAGGGCCGCCAGGTGCACGCCGAGGGGGCGCGGCCCCTGCATGGTCTGAAAGTAGTGGGGCAGGAGGCCCTCGCCCAGGCGAGCGGCGATCTCGGCGTTGAGGCGGGCATCAAAAGGCTGGCCTACACAATCGCCCAGGATGCGGCGGGCCATGGGGTTGGCCGTGGTCACGATGCCTTCTCGATCCACGGTGACCACACCGCTGCTCAGGCTGTCCAGGACGTTGGCGATGTACAGGCGCATGGCCTCCAGGGCAGCGGCCCGGGCCTCCAGTTCCTGGTAGGAGACCTGCAGTTCGTGGGAGGCCGCCTGGTAGCGGGCGCGTTCCCGGCGCTCGGCATCGGCCAGGACGCCGGTGAGGGCGCCAACCAGGGCGAAGAGCAGCAACTCCAGGAGGTCGTTGGTGGCCTCCACGGGCAGGCGACCCAGGTAGAGCATGACGTGGGGAGCGTAGAGCAGCCCGGCCACCAGGGCGGTGAGGAGACCGCCACGCAGGCCCCAGCGCACGGCGGCGTAGATGATGGGCAGGTAGTACAACCGGCGATAGAGGTTGTGCAGGTAGAAAGACGAGAGGGGCGTGAAGTAATGCAGCAGGGTGATAAACGCTAAGGCCACCGCGACCAGCCAGAAGTCCCGGTGGCGCCGCCAAGTGCCCCAGACGTTTTTCCAGGTAAGCGCTTGCTTTCTATTCATAGCGTCCCCATTCTACCACGTTTGTGGGCGGATGACAACTGGAGAAAGTAGGCAAGTAGCAGGTAACAAGTAGCAAGTAGGCAAGGGGCAGGAGGCAATGGGCGGCGGCAAATCAGCCAATCAGCAGATCAGCAAATTGGCAATCGACAATCGGCAATCGGCGAGGAGCAGGGAGCAGGGTGAGCTGGCTTTGGGGCAAAGGGTGGCAACGGATGGACACGGATAAACGAATGTTGGTGGCAACAGATAGCACACGGATAAACGAATGGCGTATTGAGGCTCATCAGCTTATCCGTGTCGGTATCCGTTGCCACCGGGTTCTATCCGTTGGCACCGGGGCCCGCGCAAGCCAGAGAGAAGCTGAGTCTATCCGTATGGAAACACTGCGGCCTGGAACGCCGCAGCTTGGGAGATTGGTCTCCCGTAAGCTGCGACGTTCACGTCGCAGTGCTCCATAACCAGCAACCGTTCCAGTCAGGCGTCATCCAGCGCAAAACTCTGACGGCTACCCTCTAGACATCAGGCCAGGGATGTGGTATGATAAGCTAGGTGTTATATGCCTTGCACCAGGGAGCTTTGAAGGAGAGAACACCTTGCCATATCGGATTGAATACTCCCCTGATGTTGAAGATCATCTACGCCCACTGACAGCCCGACAACAGGCTATTGTGTTGGACACAGTGGATGAGCAGCTTACACACCAACCAACCGTGGAAACGAGGAATCGCAAGCCCATGCGCCCCAATCCGGTGGCTCCTTGGGAGCTTCGTATTGGCAATCTGCGTGTTTACTACGATGTGGAAGAAGAACCTGAGCCCGTGGTCTACATTCGCGCCATCGGAGTCAAGGAACACAAGCGAGTTCGTATTGGGGAAGAGGTGATTGAACTATGAAAATGCTGGAAATGGCTAAAGCAACCGCCCCTCTGGCTGAATATGCTCAGGACGTGGGCAAAGAGCCAGTGATCCTGACTGTTAACGGAACGCCTGTAGCGGCACTGGTGCCAATTGAGAATGCCGATCTGGAAACAGTGGCACTGAGCAACCATCCCGACTTCCTCGCCTTGATCGAGCGGTCGCGGGCCCGGCAGAAGGCGGAAGGTGGGATCTCTGGTGCAGAAATGCGTCGCCGGCTACTTGCGGTTACCCACCTTCGTGTAGAGTAGAGGATTGCTTGGACGCGAGCTTGCTACAAGAGAGGTTGGATGTCCGTGCATACCTGGAAGCGTCTGCTGGTAGTCATTCTGCTGTGCGCCGTGTCTTTAGCCCCGCTGGTGCCCATTCAGGCCCACGAGCCACAGCCGCCGGTCACGGCCGCCACCCCGGCTGCCTACGAGCCTGGGCAGCTTCTGGTGAAATTCCGGCCTGAGGCCTCGGCGGCAGCAAGGGGAAGTCGCCTGGCTGCCCTGGGGCTATCCACACTGAAGGAGATTGGTGATCTAGACATCAGTCTTCTGGCCGTGCCTGTAGGCCAGGAGCAGGCGACGATCGAGCGCTTGCGCCAGGACCCCCTGGTAGAATTCGCTGAGCCGAACTATCGGCTAGAGATACCGAAGATCGTGTCTGACGCTTTGCCGGCACTCAGGCAGCCAGAGCAGGCGCAGCTTGGCTCGAGCAGTGCCCTTACGTGCACACAGTTGTACACGCCGGTCATTCCCAACGACTACTATTACTGGCTCTCTCCTGAGTGGAATCAGTGGAATCTGCCCAAGATTTGCCTGCCTGAGGCCTGGAGCGCCACCACCGGGGCTACAGATGTGGTCATCGCCATACTCTCCTCAGGGATTGAGCCTCATCACCCTGACCTGCAGAGCAAACTATGGACCAATCCCGGCGAGACCCCCTGCAATGGCCTGGATGACGATGGGAACGGTTTCATTGACGACGTTCATGGTTGGAATTTTGTGAGCAACACCAATGTGCTCACCGACGATCTCGCCATAGGGACTCAGATGGCTGGGATTGCTGCGGCGGCAACGAACAATGGCGAAGGGATCGCTGGTGTCTCCTGGGGGGCAAAGATTCTGCCCATCCGCGTGTATGGCGTTAGTCACGCGAGCATCTCTGACGTCATTTTGGGCTTGAATTATGCCGCCAATCTGCGGCAGAGCTGGCAGATGCCCATGGTAGTCCTACTGTGGGGGGATCTGGGCGCTCGTTCGGCTGCCTACCAGGCGGCAGTGAATGACGCCGATGCGAAGGGCTGCCTTCTTGTAGCGGGTGCGGGCGATATAGCGCCTGATATGAATTGTCCGTGCAATGAGTGCATCAATTACCTGGCCGCTGCCCACCCTGTGATCGGCGTGTCCTCAACGGATGAGAATGATGGCTGGGTACCATCCTCCAAATGTGGTGATTACATTGACCTTTGTGCTCCCGGTGACAACATATTCTTCACCGACCTTATTGAGCATGGCAGATATCGCATAGGTAGAAGCACGGCCCTCGCCGCCGCGCACGTCGCCGGACTGGCCAGCCTCATCTGGTCGGTAAATCCCACTTATCCAGCAGGGTATGTGGACTACTTGATGACGAGGGCGGGGACGACTGTGGACCTGGGGATACCCGGCTGGGACATGTACTTCGGCTGGGGGCGCATTGACGCCGCCCGGGCGGTGCGGCAGGCTGACCACAATTTACGCCTGCTGCCCAATGATCATCGTTTGACTTTTGTTTTTGATCCACTTCCCAGTGTACTGACCCAGACCCTCACCAACCCAGGTACCAGCATCCCGACCTGGCAGGCGGAAACTAACGTGCCCTGGTTGACTGTATCCCCACCAGCCGGAGAACAGCACACACCTTCTACCCTTATCGTGTATTTGTATCCCAGTCCCCTGTGGCAGTATGGATTTGGAATCTATACCGCCCCCATTACGGTAACCAGCACCATGCCCAACAACCAAAACAGCCCACAGGTCTTCACGGTGACTGCCGTTTACACTTATATTCAGACGCTCGCCTTCCCGCGATTGTTTTACCACTACGTCAATCCCGCAGACTGTGGACCATGACCAACTTGTATGAGCACCAAGGCTGATTATTACAAAATCCTCCAAGTAGACCCGGACGCCGAGCCCGAGGTCATCGGCGCTGTTTATCGGCGGCTGGCGGCCAAATACCACCCCGACGTGAACCGCTCGCCGGACGCCGAGCGGCGCATGAAGGACATCAACCAGGCTTACGAGGTGCTGAGCAGCCCCCAGAAGCGCGCCCAGTACGATCGTGAGCGCGCCGCCGCTGTGGTTCGACTGCCGCGCAGCGCCGCGCCCGAGCGCGCCCCGCGAGCGTCGGCCCCGGCGGCCGCGACTGCCCCGGCGGCGCGCCTGCAAATCTCGCCGCGCCGGCTTTCCTTCCACATCGCCCCCGGCGGCAGCCCGCCCACGGCCACCCTGGAAATCGGCGTCACGGAAGGGCGGACGCTCATCGGCGAGGTGCGGGCCAGCCAGCCCTGGATCGAGCTGAGCACCTCACGTCTTTTCGCCAACTCGGTCGCCGTCCAGGTGCGGGTGAAGACTGCGGAAATCCCCGAGGGCCCCTCGCATCACGGCACCATCACCGTGGACTCGTACGTCTACGGCACGCGCTCCATCCCGGTGGACGTCTACGTCGCCCCCAAGCCCAGGGTCGTGCTACAGGTGAGTCCTGATTTCCTGGACTTTGGCGAGATGCGCACCTGGCAGGCCTGCAAAGTCAAGACCGTGCGCCTGACCAACGCCGGCAAGGGAGTCATCAGCGGCAAGCTGCTCCCTCGCCAGACCTGGCTCCGGGTGAGTCAAACCGAGTTCAGTGGCGATACGCTGCTGGAGGTCGTCGCCGATGCCTCGGGGCTGGTGCCGGAGCGAGTGTACAAGGGCGAGATCCAGGTGACCTCCAACGGCGGCAAGGTCGTCATCAAGGCCCAGCTCACGGTGCGCCAGACCTTCGAGGCGCCGCCAGCCCCGCCCACCGCCGTGGCCTACGACGTGTGCTTTTTGCAAGAGCGCTTGGCCATCCTGCGCCAGCAGGCCACGCTCACCGAAGCCCAGCGCGCCGAACAGAACCTCATCGCCCACCTGCTGCGCGTCTGCAAGGGCGGCGACGTGGCCGATATCCTGGAACGAGGCATTAACACGGCGCAGGGCTATGAGGGTATCGGCTGGCGCGATGCGCAGGGCCGCCTCAAGAACCCGGAGCAGGCCCTACCGATCCTCGGCGACCTGCTGGAACGTCTGCAGATGTGGGAAGCTAACAAGGAGTAGAAGTTGAAAGAGATTACCGTCGCCGTCGTCCAGATGTGGCCCAAGCTGGGCGAGCTGGAGAACAACCTGGGCCGCATGGCCAAGCTGATCGAGGAGATCGCCGCCGCCGAGCCGGTGGACCTCATCGTTTTTCCAGAACTGGCCACTACCGGTTACGAGTGCGGGGTGCGCTTCACCGAGCTGGCCGATGCCGTCCCCGGCCACGCCGTCAACTTCCTGGCCAAGCGGGCGCAAGAGGCCAACTGCCACGTCGTCTTCGGCCTGGTGGAGCGCAAGCGCGTGGAGAGCATCATCTATGATGCCGCCGTCATGATCGGCCCGGACGGCGAGGTGGTGGATAAGTACCACAAGGTGCATCTCTGGGGCGAGGAGAAGCTGGCTTTTCGGGCCGGCTATCGTTACCCCCTGCTGGAGACGGAATTCGGCCGCGTGGGGCTGCTGCTGGGCTGGGACCTGGCCTTCCCCGAGGTGGCCCGCACCTACGCTCTCAAGGGCGCCGACCTGCTCTGCGTGCTGGCCAACTGGGAGCGGGACAAGGCCGAGGAGTGGCACAGCTACCTGAAGGCCCGCGCCTACGAGAACGCCATGTTCATCGCCGCGGCCAACCGCGTGGGCCAGGAGCTCACCTACACCTTCGCCGGCGAGAGCGGCGTGCTGGGCCCCCGCGGCCAGGCGTACGTGGCCCTGGATGGCGAGCAGGAGTCCTACGGCCTGGCCAAGATTGACCTGGACGAGGTACGCAAAATGCGCGAGGAATTCCAACTCCTGCAATGCCGCCAGCCGCAAACCTATCGCGAGGTCGTGCGCATGTACTGAGCCCCTTTACCCCTGTTACCCGTTTTACCCTTGCGAACACTATGCCCTTGTCTACTTGTTTCCTTTGCCCTTGTCTACCCATCCCCTTGAGGAGTATGGCATGCCCAAGATCATAGACCTACGTAGCGATACCGTGACTTTGCCCACCCCAGCCATGCGGGAGGCCATGTATCGGGCCGAGGTGGGCGATGATGTTTTTGGCGAGGACCCCACCATCAATCGCCTGGAGGCCCTGGCCGCAGCGAAGATGGGCAAAGAGGCCGCCCTTTTCGTGGCCAGCGGGACGATGGGCAACCTGGTCTCCATCCTCAGCCATTGCCAGCGGGGCGATGAGGTGCTGCTGGGCGAGCAGGCCCACTCCTTCATCTACGAGGTAGCCGGCGCCGCCGTGGTGGGCGGCCTCTCCTACCATCCCCTGCCGGAGCACCGCGGCATACTCGACCCCGGCGAGGTGGAGGCGGCCATCCGGCCGGACAACATCCACGTGCCGCGCACCGGCCTGGTGTGCCTGGAGAACACGCACAATCGGCACGGCGGCGTGGCCTCCAGCCCGGCGCAAATCCAGGCTGTGACCGACGTCGCCCATCGTCACGGCATTCCTGTGCACCTCGACGGGGCCCGCATTTTTAACGCCGCCATTGCGCGGGGCGTGGACGCCAGGGAGATGACGCAGCACGTGGACTCGGTGACGTTCTGCCTCTCCAAGGGACTGTCCTGTCCGGTGGGCTCGCTGGTCTGCGGCTCCCAGGACTTCATCGCCCGGGCGCGCAAGAACCGCAAGATGCTGGGTGGCGGGATGCGCCAGGCGGGCATCCTGGCCGCCGCCGGCATCGTCGCCCTGGAGACGATGATTGACCGCCTGGCCGAGGATCACGCCCATGCCCGCCTTCTGGCCGAGGGCATCGCTGCCATTCCCGGTCTGGCTATTGACCTGAGCCTGGTGGAGACCAACATCGTGATCTTCGACCTGGTCGCGCCGCAGATCACGCCCGCCGCCTTCCTGAGCAGCCTGGCCCAGGATGGCGTGAAAGTGTCCATCTTCCCTGGCACCCGCCGGCTGCGCGCCGTCACCCACTACGGTATCGAGTGGGCCGACATTGACGTGGCGCTCAGTGCTATGCGGCGGGCGACGGCGGTTATAAGGGAATCAGGGAATCAGTGATCAGGGAATCAGGGGATACGCCCGATCCCCGATTTCCCGATTCCCTGATTTCCTGATTCCCCCTTGCTCTTCAGATATCTGTTTTATCTGCTTCCAAACTCTCCAAATCCTACAGCGTCCAGGAGGCCTTCCGGGACGTCAGCCGGCAACTCAGCGCCGGCGACCACGTGGCGCTGGTCGGCCCCAACGGCGCGGGCAAGACCACCCTGCTCAAGATCCTCGCCGGCCTGGAGTCGCCGGACGCCGGGACGGTGACCGTGGCGCGCGGCCGGCGGGTGGGCTACCTGCCGCAGGAGGCCGCACTAACATCCGGGCTCACGCTCTACGCCGAGGCCCTGACCGCCTTCGCCCACCTGCCGGCTATGCAGGCCGAGCTACACCGCCTGGAGCAGGCCATGGCCCAGGCCAGCCAGGTCGGGCAGGACGGTGACTTGACCGGCCTTTTGGAGCAATACGCCGCGCTGTCGGCGGAGTTCGAGCGCGCTGGCGGCTACACCTACGAGGCGGAGACGGCCCGCGTGCTTGGCGGCCTGGGCTTCAGCGCGGCCGACTTCGCCACACCGGTGGAGCACCTCAGCGGCGGCCAGAAGACCCGCGCCGCCCTGGCCAAACTCCTGCTCGCCGCGCCCGACGTGCTTCTCCTGGATGAGCCCACCAACCATCTGGACCTGGCCGCCACCGAGTGGCTGGAAGACTACCTGGTGCACTGGAAAGGCAGCCTGGTGGTCGTGGCCCACGACCGTCGCCTCCTGGACGCCGTGGCCGGCAAGGTATGGGAGCTGGCCTTCGGCCGCCTGGAGGAGTACCCCGGCAACTACACCGCCTACACCCAACTGCGCGCCGAGCGCCTGGAACAGCGGCGCACGGAGTACGCCACGCAGCAGGCGTTCATTGCCAAGACGGAGGATTTCATCCGCCGCTACGGTGCCGGTCAGCGGAGCAAGGAGGCCAAGGGGCGCGAGAAGCGCCTGGCTCGCCTGGAGCGATTGGCGCGGCCCCAGGACATCGAGTCCTTGCGCCTGCGCTTCGATCTGACCACCGGCCTGCGCAGCGGTGACATCGTCCTGGCCATCAAGGGGCTGGCCATCGGCTACCAGCGAGAAGCGCCCCTCTTTACCGTCCCCGATCTGGTGGTGCGCCGGGGCGAGCGCGTCGCCCTGCTGGGGCCCAACGGCTGCGGCAAGACCACCTTCCTCAAGACCATCCTGGGCGAGGTGCCACCGCTCCCCCTTCCCCTCCCCTACAAGGAGAGGGGAGACCAGGTGCGCCTGGGGGCCAGCGTCCAGCCCGGCTACTATGCCCAGACCCACGAGGGGCTGAACCCGGAGGCCACCGTCCTGGATGAGGTGTTCGATTTTTTCCTCAACCTGGAGCGGGCGCGCACCTTCCTGGGGCGCTTTCTCTTCACGGGCGATGACGTTTACAAGCGCGTGGGCGACCTGTCCGGCGGCGAGCGCAGCCGCGTGGCCCTGGCCCGGCTGACCCTGGAAAAGGCCAACTTCCTGCTCCTGGACGAGCCTACCAACCACCTGGACATCCTCTCGCAGGAAGTGCTGGAGGACGTCCTGGGCGATTTTAACGGCACCCTGCTTTTTGTCTCCCACGATCGTTACTTCATTGACGCCCTGGCCACGCACCTCTGGGTCGTTGAGGATGGGCGGCTGGTGGTGCACGTGGGGAATTATACCGATTACCTGGAGGAGCGGCAGGCGGGACGTTCCATGTTCCAGGTTTCAAGTTCCACGTTGCCTGGTAAACGGGAGGTCGTCCCGGCCCAGCCTGCAGCCAGCAGAAAGCGCCAGGCCAGGCGGGATAGGCAGCCGTCGCCCGCCTCCGCGGCGCGGCAGATCGCTGCCCTGGAGGAAGAGATCACGGCGCTGGAAGATCGCCTGGACGATCTGGGCCAGGAGATCGAGCAGGCCAGCAGCGCCCAGGACGTGGCCAGGGTGCAGGAACTGGGCGAGGAGTATGCCGCTGTGGAGGAGCAACTGGGGCGCAGCCTGGCGGCGTGGGAAAAGGCCGCCGCTTAGCCGTAGGGCTGTTTTCATCCTGGCGAAGGTTCCAAAAGCCGTAGGGCGGGCGCGGCGCCCGCCGTTCTGTTCTGCAAAAACCCGGCTCACGACGAGCCAAGTTTATGAGTAGACCTACAAGGAGGTTCCACATGGACGAAAGGAACATCAAGGCAGAAGTGCAAAAGCACTACGCCAGGATCGCACAAGGCGGCGGCTGCTGCTGCGGGGGCGATCCTTGCTGCTCTGCGGAAAGTGCCGCGGAGCCGTCAATGGTAAACTATGGCGAATTGGCCGAGGGCATCGTTGAGGGGGCAGAACTTGGCCTCGGTTGCGGCCTGCCGACACAGTACGCCGGCATCAAGCCCGGCGATACCGTGCTGGACCTGGGCAGCGGCGCCGGGATTGACGTCTTCATCGCCGCCAAGTCCGTCGGCCCGCAGGGTCACGTCATCGGCGTGGATATGACCCCAGAGATGATCCAGCGTGCCTGGAGCAACGCCATTAAGGGCGGCTACCGCAACGTCGAGTTTCGCCTGGGGGACATTGAGGCCCTGCCGGTAAACGACAACACCGTAGACGTTGTCGTTTCCAACTGCGTGATCAACCTGGCGCCGGATAAGCGCCGGGTGTTTGGCGAGATTTACCGCGTGCTGAAAAGCGGTGGGCGCTTCGCCATCTCGGACATTGTCACCCATGGCGACGTGCCGGAGAAAATTCGCCAGGACGTGGAGCTGTGGGCCGGCTGCGTCGCCGGCGCGCTGGATCGGGAGGTTTATCTGCAGGTTATACGCGACGCTGGCTTCCAGGATGTGCGTATCAACCAGATACAGGAGTATGAATACCCCCAAGGCGCGGACTATGGCTTCGCCAGCATCACCGTAGAAGGCCAGAAACCATGACGTTAACCACGCTCGATGTGAGGTTCGCTTGTATCTCATCGGCCTGACGGGGAATATAGCCACCGGCAAAAGCACGGTGGGCCGGATGCTGACGGAGCTAGGGGCACGGGTCATTGACGCCGATGCCATCGCCCACCAGGTCACAGCCAAGGGCCAGCCGGCCTGGCTCAGCATCGTCGCCGAGTTTGGGGAAGGCATCCTGCGACCCGATGGGGAGATTGATCGCCCCAAGCTAGGCGCGTTGGTCTTCGCCGATCCCGCGGCTTTGCAGCGACTGGAGGCTATCGTCCACCCGGCAGTGCTGGAGCGTATCGCCGACCTGCTGGCGCAGGCCACGGAGCCGGTGGCGGTGCTGGACGCCATCAAGCTGATTGAAAGCGGCTTTGCCGACCTCTGCGATGCCGTCTGGGTGGTCACCTGCTCGCCGGAGCAGCAACTGGCGCGCCTCCAGCGTACGCGGGGGATGAGCGAGGACGAGGCTCGCCAGCGCATCGCCGCTCAGCCACCGCAGGCGGAGAAGATCGCCCGCGCCGATGTGGTCATTGACAACAGTGGCCGCCTGGCCCAAACGCGGCGCCAGGTCGCTCAGGCGTGGGCCAGAATCCCGCTCAGCCCCCTAACTCCCTCGCCACGTCCCCCATCCGCCGGAACTGCACGTCCCCGCAGTACAGCGCATCCTGGATGAACCGCTCCAGCATGGCCAGGCGATGCGCCCGCCCGATGATCTGCGGGTGCATGGTCACCGTCAGCACGCCGCCGGGCACCTTATCCCGCAGGTAATCCAGCTCCCCCTGCCAGATCTCCAGCACCCTAGACGGCGCCGACAGCCCCACCCGCAAAGGGTCAAAGTTGAAGGCAAAGTGTGGCCAGTCGTCCAGGGCCCAGTAGACGGGGAACTCCCAGATGGGCGCTTCCGGGCCGCGTTGCAGCGGCTCGTCCTTGCTCACGCGGTCGCCCAGACGGGGATGGTAGGGGCGAAAATCGTCGGCCATCAGGCTGCTGTCGTAGAGGAAGCCGTGTTCCACCAGCAGGCGCAGGGTGGACCGGCTGTAATCCCACGATGGTGAGCGGTAGCCGATGGGCCGCGTACTGGTGAGCCGCGCCAACGCTTCCAGCCCGCGGTGCAGGCTGGCGTGCTCCTCTTCCTCGGTCTGGGTACTGGGATCCTCGTGGCCGTAGCCGTGATGGGCCACCTCGTGCCCGGCGGCGACGATGGCCTGTACTGCCTCCGGGAACGAGTCGGCGGTGTGGCCGGGGATGAAGAAGGTGGCTGGCAGGTCGTAGGCAGCCAGCAAGTCGAGGATACGAGGCACGCCCACCCGTGCTCCGAACTCGCCCCGCGACAGCATGCTGGGGGTGACGTTCTCGTACCCGCCCAGCCAAACCGACAGCGCATCGAAGTCAAAGGTCAGGCAAACAGTATTCATTCCCACCAACACTTCTGCATTATACCCCCTAGCTCGTCCACTCCACGTCGCCACAGAGATCCGGCGAGCGTGGGCGGGCCAGGAAGGCGACAAAGGCCGGACGGACAGCGCCGATGGTGCTGCCCTCGCCGTGACCGGGATAGAAGAGTGTGTCGTCGGGCCAGGTAAAGACCTTGTCTTGCAGGCTGGCCATGATCTGCGCCAGGGCCTCCGGTGTGTCGGAATGGCCCGGCCCGCCGGGGAACAAGGTGTCCCCGACGATGGCCCGACAGTCGAAGCGCAGGCAGACGCTTCCTGGCGTGTGGCCGGGCGTGTGTACCACGCGCAGTTCCTCATCGCCCAGGCCCAGCACCGCGCCGTCGCTGAGGTCAAGGTCGCCTTGCACGCCGAATTCGGCGGCGTCGGCGGGGTGGAGGCCCAGGGGGGCACCGGTGGCCTGGCGCACCTGGTCGAGGGCCTGGAGGTGGTCAGGGTGAGCGTGGGTGAGCAGGACGGCCTGGACGGTAGTGCCGGCGACGGCGGCGAGTATGCGCTCCGCCTCCGCCGCCGGATCCACGATGAGGCTTTCCTGGCCGCTGGTGAGCACGTAGCAGTTGGTGCTCCATTCACCGAGGGGCAGGGTTTGGAGGTGAAGCGGGCTCTTAGAAACAGTCAAATTTACTCCCTCACGGGCGTCATTTCTTCTTTGAGGCCTTGCTCGGGGTTAGCGACGGCTTATTGTATGGACAACCGGCAGGATGTCGCATATGGACGGCAACCTTAAAGGATACATGCACCGGAACCTGTCGCGAGAACCACCCCTTCTTAGAAAACTCCAGTATCAGCTCCTCAATCTCGCGACCATCATCGAGCTTCACAACGCCAGGGACCATGGATTCCAGTCGCCGCCCGCGCATATCCTGTCTCCCCTCCTCAGTTTCTAGCAGTGGGCCACCACAGCAGGAGCAGAGGAGTGGCAACTCGTGTCCATTGGCAAACACGTAATAGAAAGTCTTGCCGTGCTGCACAACGTCAACAATGGGTTGATAGCCGATGCAGCGATCCAGGTACTCGGCCACGCATTCCAGGCGGCCGTTGATCTTTAGCTTGGGGAAGCCATCTCGCTCACATATAGACGTGACGCCTGTGGAAGGTTTCATGATTTCCTTCTCCTAGCTTTAGAGCTCCGTAGCTCATTTCAGCAGGTTGGTTTTGGCCTACATGTCTTCCCGGCACAGTTGAATAGCCTCTTTGATGTTCTCCAACGCCTCTTCAATGGTGTTGCCCTGGGTGTAGCAACCGGGCAGAGCGGGGCAGGAAACCACGTAACCCCCCGCTTCTTCATCAGGTTCTAGAAGGACTTTGAAGTCGTAGACTTTCATCTGCTACCTCCTGATTTGCTTTCCCAAAGTGGTGCCTCTTCACCTTGATTCCTTGTCTACTTGCTCCTTGTCTCCTTGTCAACCCGCCTACTTCACCGTCTGACCACCACTTTCGTCCCCACCGGGGCCCAGTTGTAGAGCCAGGCCGCCGCCGAGGTTTTTAAGTTGACGCAGCCGTGACTCATGGGGTGGCCGAAGTTGTTGTGCCAGTAGGTGCCGTGCAGACCATAGCCACGGTAGAAGTACATGACGTAGGGCACGTTGGGCAGGTAGTAGCCAGGCCCCTGCATCAGCGTGCGGCGAAACTTGACATAAATGCGGAATGTGCCCCTAACTGTAGGATGGCTGGCTGTGCCCGTGGAAACGAGGGTTCTGTAGACCACGCGCTCGCCTTCGTGGGCCAGCAGGAGTTGCTTGCTGAGGATAACCTCAATCCACTTGTCTTCGTACGCTGGCCTGGCCTGGGCAGCCTGTGGTACGCCCAGGTTGGCGGCTACGGTGAGGGCCAGGATAATGACAATGAGCAATCGTTTCATCTTGCTCCTCGCTTAAGTTGAATGCGGACATCAGCCCGCTTTTCAGCAGGCCGCTCTTGTAAGTAGCGGGCTCGGCAAGAAATCATCTCCCTCAAGATAATCAATCACCGGATAGCTTCCCCAGACTCCCAAGAGCCACTCTTCACCTTTACTCTCCAGATAGTGACGATAGCTTGAATATGGCCAATCAACCCAGTGCTGTACATAATCATGTTTGACTGGGTTGTTATGAACATAGTTGAAGCGAATCCAGAAGTCCTGTTCACCACGCAGGCACGTATCCCAGTAACTGTACCATACCTGGCGACCTGGGCAGCTATCTCGCCGATTCATCTGTAATGAGGTGATGGAATGCAAGCGTTGCATTAACTTAGCCAAATCTCGACCAATACGGGTCTTGATCAAGAGGTGGTAGTGGTCGTCCAGGATAACCCAGGCGTAGCAGCGAAAACCGTACTGAGGAATAAGCCCCTTCATCTGTTGGAGTAGTATCTCTTTAGCCCAATCAGGCCTCAGGAAAGCCTGGCCGTACAGAACAGAGCCTGTAACCATGTAGAATGTATCGTCGAGATACAGGTGTGGTGGTCGGTGGCGTTCCATAACTAAAACCATCCGGCTGGAGTGTGGACGTAAGTCCGCAGCAGGCTAACGCCTGCACTCCCGTAGTGGAGTAGTGGAGCCAGGAAACTCGCTGGAGCGCGGACGTCAGTCGCGGGCAGGCTAGCGCCTGCACTCCAAAGCACTCTAGAGCGGGACGGCCAACGCCCGCTCGATCTCCTCGTGCCAGGCTGGCAGCTTGGCGGCACAGGCCCGCACCAGCCCGTAGCAACCAGCCAGCATCATGTCACCGTACGGCACAGCGAAGTATGGCGAGAGACGAGAGCCACGCAGCAGCCCGCGACGTGGCCCCGTGACGGCCAGGTAGGGGCAGGCTATGCTCGCCGGCGACACTGTGCCGCTCAGGTAGACGCCATGCCCTCCAGCTTGAAAAACCTCGTCGTTGGTGAGGGTGCCGGCGACCAGCTGCTCCAGAAGATTGTCCAGCGTCTCTGTGGTCAGGAAGCCCGTGTGGTGTTCCAACAGGCCGACGATGCAGCCGTCTACCAGGTGGACAGCCAGGGTGTGCATGTTGCCGCAATTCACCAGCAGGAGATCGTTGTGCCGCTGCACCGCCGGGTCCTCCAGGGCCCCCAGGGCCGCAGCCGCGCCGGTGTCCATGAGCACCAGCGGCACATCTGGGGCGCAGGCGGCCGCGGCGCGCATTCGGGTGAGGTAGTCCGGCAGCTCATCCCGCAGGTAGGCGAAAGCGAGCAGTGAACCTGGCGAAGGTTCTGAAACCTTCGCCAGGTTTATTACCCTTCGAATGTGCTCAAAGCGGAAGAAGCGGTCGCTGACACCGGGCGGCGCTGCGCCGTGATCTAAGTAGGTCGCAGAAAGTTCCTTGAACATTTCAAACGGCGGCCCAAGCCAGAGCTCGCTCGGGTGTCATCTCCTTGAAGAACGCCTTGACCGTATCGAGTAGCACCTCTATAGACCCATACA